>PVMJ01000061.1_pt1:0-17500 | contig 109257 bp, 75 predicted proteins | sample 1853361 | NCBI WGS metagenome assembly PVMJ01 (sample SAMN08533506, study PRJNA380276) | Synthetic metagenome, whole genome shotgun sequencing project. | isolation source: mock microbial community containing genomic DNA from 20 ATCC strains | collected 2017 | reverse complement strand
CGCTCTACCTCATGATAACATCCAACAGGCTGCACCTAAATGCATTTCGGGGAGTACGAGCTATCTCCAAGTTTGATTAGCCTTTCACCCCTACCCTCAGTTCATTCGAAAGCTTTTCAACGCTTACCGATTCGGTCCTCCAGTTAGTGTTACCTAACCTTCAACCTGACCAAGGGTAGATCACTTGGTTTCGCGTCTACTGCTCGTGACTAAATGGGCGCCCTTTTAAGACTCGCTTTCGCTTCGGCTCCTTGTCTTGATTATAACAATTAACCTTGCCACAAACAGTAACTCGTAGGTTCATTATGCAAAAGGCACGCAGTCACACCTTAATGGCGCTCCTACCGCTTGTAGGCAGACGGGTTCAGGGTCTATTGCACTCCTCTGTTCGAGGTTCTTTTCACCTTTCCCTCACGGTACTGGTTCACTATCGGTCTCTCGGGAGTATTTAGCCTTACGGGATGGGCCCCGCCAATTCACACAGGATGTCTCGTGTCCCGCGCTACTCAGGTGCTCCGTCGTCTATGGTTCGATATGTCGGATACGCAGCTTTCATGCTCTTCGGCCATACTTTCCAGTAGGTTCTCCTATATCTATCATTAAACTTTTGTCGAAGTCCTATTACCCCGACTTTGCCGAAACAAAGCCGGTTTGGGCTAATCCCCGTTCGCTCGCCACTACTGAGGGAATCACTTTTGTTTTCTTCTCCTACGGGTAATGAGATGTTTCAGTTCCCCGCGTTCGCTCATGAAATCAATTCATGTGTCAGGCCTTGGCCTGACGGGTTGCCCCATTCGGATATCTGCGGATCAATTCGTATGTGCCGATTCCCGCAGCTTTTCGCAGCTTATCACGTCCTTCTTCGCCTCCGAGAGCCTAGGCATCCACCGTCTGCCCTTACTTACTTTTGTTCGCCCGGCAATCAATTGCCGCCGGCGGTATACTTAAGCTTGTTGTGCTCTACTTAAATTCTTTATTTGATTTTCTTCCAATATGTCAATGATCGCCTGTTTTCTTTCGTGGAGAATATCGGATTCGAACCGATGACCCCCTGCTTGCAAAGCAGGTGCTCTAGCCAGCTGAGCTAATCCCCCGTAGTCCCAGGCAGAGTTGAACTGCCGACCTCTACATTATCAGTGTAGCGCTCTAACCAACTGAGCTATAGGACTGCTTCTCTCTTATTCGAACTCTTCCGTCTGCCTGTGGCAGCTCCTTGCGCTGCATGACCGTTGCCCCTTATCTCTCTTTATTTTTTTCTTTTTGCCCTTTTTGCCTCGCTTCAAAAAAAGAAGCAAAGTTCGAAGCAGGGAAAGCTCGAAAGATAAACGAACCAAGGCCTCGGGGGAGGGAAAGACTCCTTATCTTCCGGTATCTCTCCATCTTCGATCCAAGAGAGAGAACACCCTCCCGGACATCCCGATTGATTGCATCGGAATATCCGCAGGTTATATTCGTTTTATTCATACGTCGAACAAATATGGCTTTTCGCCGTGCAGTAAAGTTTTTCGGATAAAAAAAAAGCCGAGAGCCGAAACCGAAGGCGATATATGGTCTTTTCTTCTTCCCCCGATCGGATAAATCTCCGACACCGGTTCCGTTGCAAAAAACCCTACCTTCAACCAATTCTCCTTAATTTTTCGGGCAACCGTTTATGTCAATCGGTCCGAACTCCAGAAAGGAGGTGTTCCAGCCGCACCTTCCGGTACGGCTACCTTGTTACGACTTAGCCCCAGTCACCGGTATTACCCTAGTGCGCCCCTTGCGGTTACGCCCTTCAGGTACCCCCGACTCCCATGGCTTGACGGGCGGTGTGTACAAGGCCCGGGAACGTATTCACCGCGCCATGGCTGATGCGCGATTACTAGCGAATCCAGCTTCACGGAGTCGAGTTGCAGACTCCGATCCGAACTGGGGAAGGGTTTAGAGATTCGCATCCGGTCGCCCGGTAGCTGCCCTTTGTCCCTCCCATTGTAACACGTGTGTCGCCCCGGATGTAAGGGCCGTGCTGATTTGACGTCATCCACACCTTCCTCACGCCTTACGACGGCAGTCTCGGTAGAGTCCTCAGCGAAAACTGTTAGCAACTACCGATGTGGGTTGCGCTCGTTATGGCACTTAAGCCGACACCTCACGGCACGAGCTGACGACAACCATGCAGCACCTACATAGAAGCCCCGAAGGGAAGACGGTTTTCACCATCAGTCATCTACATTTCAATCCCGGGTAAGGTTCCTCGCGTATCATCGAATTAAACCACATGTTCCTCCGCTTGTGCGGGCCCCCGTCAATTCCTTTGAGTTTCACCGTTGCCGGCGTACTCCCCAGGTGGATTACTTAACGCTTTCGCTGTGGAAGCTTGACGGTATATCGCAAACTCCTAGTAATCATCGTTTACTGCGTGGACTACCAGGGTATCTAATCCTGTTTGATACCCACGCCTTCGTGCTTCAGTGTCAGTCGCAGTATGGCAAGCTGCCTTCGCAATCGGAGTTCCTCGTGATATCTATGCATTTCACCGCTACACCACGAATTCCGCCTGCCGCCGCTGAACTCAAGCCCGGCAGTTTCAACGGCAGGCTGAACGTTGAGCGCTCAGGTTTCACCGCTGACTTACCGAACAACCTACGCACCCTTTAAACCCAATAAATCCGGATAACGCTCGCATCCTCCGTATTACCGCGGCTGCTGGCACGGAGTTAGCCGATGCTTATTCTTACGGTACATTCAATGCAATACTCGTATCGCCCGTTATTCCCGTATAAAAGAAGTTTACAATCCTTAGGACAGTCTTCCTTCACGCGACTTGGCTGGTTCAGGCTCTCGCCCATTGACCAATATTCCTCACTGCTGCCTCCCGTAGGAGTCTGGTCCGTGTCTCAGTACCAGTGTGGGGGATAAACCTCTCAGTTCCCCTACCCATCGTCGCCTTGGTGAGCCGTTACCTCACCAACTAGCTAATGGGACGCATGCCTATCTTACAGCTATAAATATTTCCTTGTAATATCATGCAATAATACAAGTGTATGCGGTTTTAGTCCGTCTTTCAACGGGTTATCCCCCTCTGTAAGGCAAGTTGCATACGCGTTACGCACCCGTGCGCCGGTCGCCATCAACCTTAGCAAGCTAAGATCATGCTGCCCCTCGACTTGCATGTGTTAAGCCTATCGCTAGCGTTCATCCTGAGCCAGGATCAAACTCTCCACTGTCATATTTGTGTGTTTGTTTGCTTCTGTTATTATCGCTCAGACGCCGATTATTACCCTTTGGATAATTCGATTTATCAGGTAGTACACCTCGGTTTCTTTTTCTCTCTCGGTCTTTTCGTTTTTCTCTTTGACAGAGTATATGTCCTCGTCGAGAGACGGTTTCGTCAATAACAGCCGGTAAATCCGCCCTCCTCTCTCTGCGAGGGGGCAGAAATCCTGCAAGAAATGGCGAAGCCCTTCTCTCTCCTTCTTGTACTACACTTTTGTTCTTCGTATGAACAATGTCAATGATCGCGCTCCGACTGCCCTCCCCAATCTCCGGATCGAAACCCTTCATGTGGCGGACAGTGGGTGCAAAAGTAAAACCTTTTTCCGAATCGGCAAAATCAATCGGCTCTTTTTTCAGGGCTGACGCTCATGAAAAAGCTCGTCGCCTGATCCCCCCCAAAAAAGAATCCCGACGCGCTCGGCGGAACAATTCCTCTATCAATCGGGCAGGAATCGCTTTTGCGGTCACAAAAGTACGCCTTTTTTCTTTACAGACAAATCTTTCAAATTCTTTTTTCAACCGGTTCGACAAAAAAACAGCCCCCGAAGAAAAGGACTCCCTCCCAAGAAAGAAGACAAAAGGGAGCATATATTAATATGTTCGCGCGCGTAAGAGCAATTAAAAAGACCGCAAACGAAAAGAAATGAGAAGATGTTTTTTTCCTCGCACAAAAAAGATTTTTTGACCGAAATGTTGGCGGTTGGTCCGGAATAAAGGGTACAAGGGAAAGAGAAGGGTGTCGAAAAAAACAGAGGCACCAATCGAACAAGCCGAAACTCGAACCGAAAATCGCCCAAATCTCAAACCAAAATCCCCAAAAAATGGCGCGAGAATCTTTTCGTTCCGGCGCGAGATTTTTTCAACTCCCGCGCCAAAACAAAAATATTCTCAGACCACGTTTTACAGCCCGAAATACACCGAATTTTTCAGACCGGAAAGGAAAGACAGAATCTTTGGGAGAACGAAAAGCAGAGCACTCGGAGGGTGCAAATCAGCGCAAGACGAACATAAAACAAACACTCCCCGAGAAAAACGCTAAATTTGTGGGCTTACATATAATAATCGCGTTTGAGACCTGACCCATGAGTCTCTGAAGCACATATACAACTAAGGAGTAACAAAGATGAATATCTCATACAAATGGCTCTTGGAGTACCTGCCCTGCGCCCTCTCTCCGCAAGAGATAGCCGACACGCTCACTTCCATCGGTCTGGAGACCGGCGGTGTAGAAGAGATCGAAACGATTCGGGGAGGCTTGCGAGGTTTGGTCATCGGCCATGTTCTGACTTGTGAGGAACACCCGAATTCGGATCATTTGCATATCACCACGGTAGATGTGGGGGCGGATGCGCCTTTGCAAATTGTCTGCGGTGCACCCAATGTGGCCGCAGGACAAAAGGTGGTAGTGGCAACGGTGGGCACCACGCTCTATCACGGAGAAGAAGAGTTTGCCATCAAGAAATCCAAGATTCGCGGAGTGGAGAGTTTCGGAATGATATGCTCCGAAGTGGAAATCGGTGTAGGCTCGTCGAATGACGGGATTATCGTCCTGCCGAGCGATGCGCCCGTGGGGATGCCTGCCGCCGAGTACTACCATGTAGAAAGTGATTATTGCATAGAAGTGGACATTACACCCAACCGCGTGGATGCCACTTCGCACTATGGCGTGGCACGCGACTTGGCGGCCAGCCTGAAACGTAATGGTGTACCTGCGGAACTCAAACTGCCGGAGGTAAACCTGCCGACGGACATCATCGACAGTCGAATAGAAGTGAAAGTGGCAGATGCTACGGCCTGCCCACGCTATCAGGGATTGGTGATCAAAGGCATTACGGTAAGAGAAAGCCCCGAATGGCTGCGCAACAGGTTGCAGGCGATCGGCCTGCGTCCGATCAATAACATCGTGGATATTACGAATTACGTCCTTCATGAGTTCGGTCAACCTCTTCATGCTTTCGATTTGGCTTTTATCAAGGGAGACCAAGTTCATGTGCAGACAGTAGCCGAGGGTACTCCGTTCGTCACACTGGATGGAGTGGAGCGTAAGCTGACGGCCGAGGATCTGATGATATGCGATTCGAACGGCGATCCCATGTGTGTGGCGGGCGTTTTCGGTGGTCTTCACTCCGGTGTAACGGAAAAGACGAAGGACATATTCCTCGAGAGTGCCAACTTCAACCCGACGATGGTACGCCGTACGGCTCGTCGATTGGGTCTCAATACGGACAGTTCTTTCCGCTTCGAGCGCGGACTGGATCCGGAGCGCACGGATTGGGCATTGCGTCGTGCTGCTTCGCTTATATTGGAGATTGCAGGAGGCCGTCTCGGTGGGATGACAGATGTCTATCCCAATCCTCTGAAACCGCACCAAATCTGTTTGTCTTTCGAGAAAGTGAACAGCGTGATAGGCAGAACGATAGAGCCTGAGACGGTACGGAGCATCCTCGACAGTCTTGAAATTCGCATCAGCAAAGAAGAAGACGGGGTAATGACGTTGGAAGTACCACGCTATCGTACGGATGTGACCCGCGATGTGGATGTGATCGAAGAGATCATGCGCATCTATGGCTACAACCAAGTGGAGCTGACGGGCTATATCCGTGCCAGCTTGGGACACGAGACAGAAACGGATCGTCGCTACAAATGGCAGACAGTCGTATCCGAACAATTGGTCGGAGCCGGCTTCAATGAGATACTCAACAATTCGCTTACGGCCGGTTCTTATTACGAAGGCCTTAAGACCCATCCGAGAGAGATGGCCGTGGAGCTGATGAATCCGCTGAGTCAGGAGCTAAACTGCATGAGACAGACTCTGCTATTCGGGGGATTGGAGACGCTCAGCCACAATCTCCGTCGTAAGCATCTCTCCCTCTATCTCTTTGAATGGGGTAAATGTTATCGCTTCCATGCCGCAAAGCGCACGGACGAGACTCCCCTTTCAGCCTATGCAGAGGACGATCGCCTCGGCATTTGGATATGCGGACAACGGGTGCACAATAGCTGGGCACACCCCGAAGAACCGACTTCGGTGTTTGAGCTGAAAGCTGTGGTGGAGCAGGTGCTTTGTCGCGTTGGGATCGAAACCGGAGCTTATACGCTGGAGACAGCTGACAATGATCTGTACGCATCTGCCATGGAGGTCAAGACTCGTTCGGGCAAACTGTTGGGTACATTCGGAACGGTATCAACGGAACAGATCAAACGCTTCGACATCGAGCAACCCGTTTACTTCGCCGAATTGCTTTGGGATGCCCTCATGAGCGAATCGGCCCGATACAAATTGGAGGCACGCGATCTGCCTCGTTTCCCCGAAGTAAAGAGGGATCTGGCATTGCTTTTGGATAAAGCTGTTTCCTTTGCCGAAATAGAATCACTGGCTCGTGGCTGTGAGAAGAAACTGCTGCGCAGGGTGGAACTATTCGATGTGTACGAGGGAAAGAACCTGCCTGCCGGAAAGAAGAGTTATGCCGTGAGCTTCTTCCTGCGCAATGATGAGAAGACGCTTAACGACAAACAGATAGAGGCTATCATGGCTAAGATACGGACGACTCTGGAGCAAAAGCTCGGTGCGCAACTCCGCTGACAATCAAACGAAAATCGACAAAATAAGAATCGACATATCATTATGGGACGAGCATTTGAATATCGTAAAGCAAGGAAAATGAAACGCTGGGGCAATATGGCCCGCGTCTTCACCAAGTTAGGAAAGGAAATCACCATCGCTGCCAAAGAAGGCGGCCCCGACGTGGAGACCAATCCGCGTCTGCGTATCCTCGTGCAGACAGCCAAGAAGGAGAACATGCCGAAGGAGAACGTGGAACGCGCCATCAAAAAAGCTACCTCCAAGGATTATACCGACTACAAGGAGATGAACTATGAGGGCTATGGTCCTTACGGCATCGCGATCTTCGTGGAGACAGCTACGGACAATACCACACGTACCGTGGCCAATGTACGCAGCTACTTTAACAAACATGGCGGATCGCTCGGTACTTCCGGCAGCTTGGAATTCCTCTTCCAGCACAAATGCGTATTTCACATCGTCAAGAAAGACGATATGGATCTGGAAAGCCTTGAACTCGAACTGATAGACTACGGTGTGGACGAACTGGAAGAGGACGAAAACGAGATCATTCTCTACGGTGACTTTTCGGAGAACTCCAACATCCAGAAATATCTGGAAGATGCAGGCTATGAGATCGCTTCGGCCGAATTCGTCCGCATACCCAACGATACGAAAGAGGTAACCGCCGAGCAGCGCGAACAGATCGAGAAGCTCATCGAGCGAATCGAAGAAGACGAAGACGTGCAAAACGTCTTCCACAATATGAAGGAAGAGGAGGGCGAGGAGTAATCCACTCAAGCCCTATTCCCTCTATCCTCTTCTCTTCTTACCCGTAACCTCTCTAAGCGGAGTACTTTGACGCTGAGATGGCGGTGTGTCATAATGCGCAAATTGCCGGGTTGCTTGCGACATTCGGCTTCAGTCACATACTTTAATCAGCCTCAGCACCTTGTACTTTAGGCATTCTTACGTACCTAAAAGGGGGCTGTGCCAAGAATGAATTTTGACATAGCCCCGTCAGACTCTCGGGGGACAATGCACTTCGCTTGCCTTTTTTCTTATCCAATCAACTTTTTTCACGATGGCAAAGCCTGTGGTAGAAACGCCTTTGATGCGCCAATACTTTCAGATCAAGCAAAAACACCCTGATGCTATCCTGCTCTTCAGGGTGGGAGATTTCTACGAAACATTTTCGGAGGATGCCATCGTGGCTTCCGAGATCCTGGGGATAACGCTGACACGGCGTGCCAACGGAGCTGCCCAGTTTGTCGAATTGGCCGGCTTTCCTCATCATGCGTTGGATACCTATCTGCCCAAATTGGTACGAGCCGGCAAGCGCGTGGCCATATGCGACCAACTGGAAGATCCGAAAAAGACCAAAACGCTGGTCAAACGCGGTATTACCGAACTGGTCACTCCCGGCGTATCAACCAACGACAATGTACTCTCTCATAAGGAGAACAATTTCCTTGCAGCCGTCTCCTGCGACAAAGAGGTCTTCGGTATTTCTCTTCTGGACATATCCACCGGCGAATTTATGGCCGGACAAGGCAATGCCGACTATGTGGAAAAACTCCTGACCAACTACCGCCCGAAGGAAATCCTCGTGGAACGGTCGGAGCGGTCTCGCTTCAACGACCTCTTCCACTGGAGCGGATTTATCTTCGATATGGAAGACTGGGCTTTCTCCTCGGAGAACAATCGACTCCGCGTACTCAAGCACTTTGACCTGAAAAGCCTCAAAGGTTTCGGGCTGGAAGAGCTTTCGATGGCTGTAACGGCAGCCGGAGCCGTACTGAACTATCTCGATCTGACACAGCACCATCAGCTACAACACATCACATCGCTGAGCCGACTGGATGAAAACCGGTATGTACGCTTGGATAAGTTCACCGTCCGAAGCCTTGAATTGCTTAGCCCGATGAACGAGGGAGGCAAGAGTCTGCTCGACATCATCGACCATACGATAACGCCTATGGGAGCAAGGCGTATGCGACAGTGGATCGTATTCCCACTCAAAGACCCTGCACGCATACAAGCCCGACAGCGAGTGGTGGAGTTTTTCTTCCGACATCCTGAAGAGCGAGCCATCATTGCCGAACATCTGACAGAGATAGGCGACTTGGAACGTTTGGTGACGAAAGGCGCCATGGGACGCATTTCTCCGCGAGAAATGGTACAACTACGCATTGCCCTGCAGGCACTCGAACCGATCAAGGAAGTATGTACCCAAGCAGATGAAGAGAATCTGCGCACACTGGGGGGAAAGTTGGAGCTGTGCAAGGAACTACGCGACAAGATATTGCGTGAGGTGATGCCCGATGCTCCGGCCGCTCTCGGTCGCGGCCCCGTCATCGCACATGGCGTCGATGCCACGCTCGACGAACTGCGTGCACTGGCATACAGCGGCAAAGACTATCTGATCAAGCTACAGCAGCAGGAGATAGAGCGAACGGGAATACCCAGTCTCAAAGTAGCTTATAACAATGTGTTCGGCTACTATATCGAAGTCCGCAACACGCACAAGGACAAGGTACCGGCCGAGTGGATCCGCAAGCAAACACTCGTCAGTGCCGAACGGTATATTACGGAAGAGCTGAAAGAGTACGAAGCAAAAATACTCGGAGCCGAAGAGAAAATAGCAGCCCTCGAAGGACAGCTATACGCCTTGCTTGTAGCCGAACTGCAGCGATACGTGGCACCTCTCCAACAGGACAGTCAAGCGGTGGCTTCTCTGGATTGTCTCCTCTCCTTTGCCGAGTCGGCACGCCGCTACAGATTTATCTGCCCTGTAGTGGACGAGAGCTTTACCATCGACATCAAAGCGGGCCGCCACCCCGTCATCGAACAGCAGCTACCGGCCGATGAACCTTATATCGCCAACGATATTTATTTGGACACAGACCGCCAGCAAGTCATCATCGTCACCGGCCCCAATATGAGCGGCAAGTCCGCCCTGCTCAGGCAGACGGCCCTTATCTCTCTGATGGCACAGATAGGCTCTTTCGTTCCGGCCGAAAGTGCACGTATCGGCATGGTGGACAGCATTTTCACGCGGGTGGGAGCTTCGGACAACATCTCCATGGGCGAATCCACTTTCATGGTCGAAATGCAAGAGGCCTCCAATATCCTGAACAATCTCACGCCACGCAGTCTGGTACTGTTCGACGAATTAGGACGGGGTACCAGCACCTATGACGGTATCTCCATAGCCTGGTCTATCGTGGAGTACATCCATGACAATCCCAAGGCACACCCCCGGACTCTCTTCGCCACACATTATCACGAACTGAACGAGCTGGAAGGGCAACTCGATCGGGTACACAACTTCAATGTATCGGCTCGCGAAGTGGACGGCAAGATGCTCTTCCTTCGCAAATTGGAGCCGGGCGGCAGTGCACACAGCTTCGGTATTCAAGTAGCCCGTCTCGGCGGTATGCCACACCATATCGTACAGCGAGCCACGGACATCCTGCATCGTCTCGAACAAGAAAGGGAGAGAATAGAGGGAGAGGAGCCAAAAACCAAAGACACCAAACGAGGCCCTTCCGAAAAGGTGAAAAATGCGTCGCCCACACTTCCTCGGGACGAAAAAGGCAGGAGCATCGACGGTTATCAGCTTAGCTTCTTCCAGCTCGATGATCCCGTCTTGTCCCAAATCAGAGAGGAGATCCTCGATCTGAACATCGACAACCTCACCCCCTTGGAGGCTCTCAATAAGCTGAACGACATCAAACGAATCCTCCGCGGATACTGATACGGTAGTAAAAACTAATACCGCTTCCGATAGCCCAAACGCTGTGACAGGCTAAAAACTCAAGCCAAAAAAGTTTTCAACAACGAAGACGAGCTTGGAATCATTCCAAATAAGCATCTAAAAGGAAGCAGGATTCAAACTAAAAAAGGAAGGAAATCAAACTTAAAGAAGTACGGAAACGATCTGTATATAAATGAATTTCGATTTATATACAGATCATTTTTGTTTTATATATAAATCGTTTTCAATTTGTATATAAATCGTATCTGATTTATATATAGTTCGGCCGGCTCAAAAGGCCGATTCACAAGCTTACATAAAGGAGGCACGCACTCGATTCGCAGATGAATCGAGTGCGTGCCTTATCTATTTGGTGGGGAGTCGAAAAGCCTAATCTCTCTTTACTTCATAATAGGAATAGGCTGTCCGATCGGTTCAAAATCCATGAATATCGAATAAGCAAATGGCAGAAAGGGCTCTACCATCGACTGTTTGTGCATTAGGATAAAGTCGGAGTACATTTGCATATTGTTTGTTGATTCGTCAATACAGATTCCATTCACACGAAAGACTTTGTCGGTGTGCAAATGTAATCAAAAAGCCGAAGCCGAATGAATCGCGTACATTCGCATCCTACTGCTATGCCCTCCGGGGAAGGATACATCCTTATGATTTTTGATTCCCATCTTGTCGGGAATCGACCGACAACCACTTAGAAATCCTACTCGGCTAATTTTCTAACTCGAAAATACTTGGTATAAAATCCCTTGTAAAATCATTTTTACTATTGATTTTTATTTATCAGCCGCATTTCCTTACCTTTGGGACGAAGTTCGTAGAAGAATAGATGGGGGCACGGTAGGAACGATCCGATCGAAACCCCTTTTTTGCGATAGAGACAAATAAGACTCAGGTATGAAACGATTGATTATCGCAGGCGTTTTGGCATGCGCCTTGTGGCCGGTATACGGACAGAGAGTACTGAGCGTGAACGAATGCCGGCGCCTTGCACTCGAGCACAACAGAGATTTGGCCATAAGCCGCGAAAAGATAAATGCGGCCACCAATACTCGCAAAGCCGCTTTCACCAGCTACCTGCCCGAGCTCTCGGCCACCGGTACTTACCTGCACAACCAGAAGGAAGTATCGCTATTGAGCGACGAGCAGAAGCACAAGCTCCAGAACCTCGGCACCGACCTTGTCACAGCCATAGGGCAGAATCCCTACATCACGACGGCTATTCAGTCCATCCTTGCCCAGCATCCCGATTTGGCTCCCCTTATCGGATCCATGATGCCGCAGATAGCTGCCCAAACGAGTCAGGGGCTTAACGCCTTCGGTACACACCTCGTCGATGCCGTGCGCACCGATACCCGCAATGTCTATGCCGGTGTGCTGACCCTGACCCAACCGCTGTATGTAGGCGGCAAGATATATGCCTACAACCGCATCACGCGCTATGCCGAAGAGATAGCACACTGGCAGCACAAGACCGGACAGCAGGATGTGATCCTCGCTACCGACCAGGCCTATTGGCAAGTGGTTTCTTTGGCCAATAAGCACCGCCTTGCCGAGAGCTATCTGGAGTTGCTGACGAAGCTCGACAACGATGTCCAGAAGCTCATCAAGGAGGGATTGGCTACCCGTGCCGACGGTCTCAACGTATCGGTAAAGGTGAACGAAGCGGAGATGACGCTCGCTAAGGTAGAGGATGGGCTTAGCCTCTCGCGCATGCTTCTGTGCCAAACGATAGGACTGCCCCTCGACGAGAAGATCACCCTCGCAGACGAAGGGCAAGAGGAGTTGCCGACGGCCATCGTTCCGGCAGAGACCGACCTGCAATACACCCTCGACAACCGTCCCGAACTCAAGAGTCTCGCCCTGTTAGAGCAAATCTCCAAACAGAAGATACGGCTTACACGATCGGAATATCTGCCATCGCTCGCCTTCGTTGCCAACTATTTAGTGACTAATCCGTCCTCTTTCAATGGCTTCGAGAATAAATTCGGAGGTATGTGGAATGTGGGTGTGATGCTCAAAGTTCCTATCTGGCACTGGGGGCAGGGCACGCATAAGGTAAGAGCGGCCAAAGCCGAGGCACGCATCGCAGCCCAACAGCTTGCCAAAGCGCGCGAAAGCATCGAGCTGCAGCTTTCCCAAAGCGTCCTGAAAGTACGGGAGGCAGACAAACGACTTGTCATGGCCACGAAGAACATGGAGAAAGCCGAAGAGAACCTGCGCTATGCCAATGTAGGTTTCCGCGAAGGCGTAATAACGGCCTCAAACGTACTGGAAGCTCAGACGGCATGGTTGTCGGCCCGGTCTGCAAAGATCGATGCACAGATCGACGTGAAACTGACCGAACTGATGCTGCGCAAGGCTTCGGGACACCTCTCCCCGGAAGAAGTCGTTTCGGAATGATACCGTTTTCCTTATTTCGTTATTCATCTGATCAAACATATTATCATTATGACGGACAACAAACAACGTAATATCGTATTCCCGGCGTTTCTCCTCTTGCTGGGAGTCATCGCAGTGGTGACGATCGTTGGTTTTTTCATGCTCAGACCGGCCGAGGAGATTATCCAAGGACAGATAGAAGCGACCGAATACCGAGTGTCCAGCAAAGTGCCCGGGCGCATCAAGGAACTTAGGGTATCCGAGGGACAGCAGGTGCAGGCCGGCGATACCCTCGCCGTCATCGAAGCCCCCGACGTAGCGGCCAAGATGGAGCAGGCAAAGGCTGCCGAAGCAGCTGCACAGGCTCAGAACGCCAAGGCTCTCAAAGGAGCACGCAGCGAACAGATACAGGCAGCCTATGAGATGTGGCAGAAAGCTCAGGCCGGCGTAGCCATAGCGACCAAGACACACCAGCGCGTGCAGAACCTCTATGATCAAGGAGTGGTACCGGCTCAGAAGTTGGACGAAGCCACTGCCCAGCGCGATGCGGCCATCGCTACGCAAAAAGCGGCCGAAGCCCAGTACAATATGGCTCGCAACGGTGCCGAACGCGAAGACAAGCTGGCAGCTTCTGCCCTCGTCGATAGAGCGAGAGGAGCCGTCGCCGAGGTGGAGTCGTACATCAACGAAACCTACCTCATCGCCCCACGGGCAGGCGAAGTGTCGGAGATATTCCCCAAAGCCGGCGAACTCGTAGGTACCGGCGCACCTATCATGAATATCGCCGAGATGGGCGATATGTGGGCCAGCTTTGCCGTTCGTGAGGATTTCCTCAGCAGCATGAACATGGGAGCCGTTCTGGAGACTGTGGTGCCGGCTCTGAATGAAGAAAAAGTACGCTTCAAGATTACATTCATCAAGAACATGGGCACCTATGCTGCTTGGAAAGCGACCAAGACAACAGGACAGTACGACCTGAAGACCTTCGAGGTAAAGGCCACCCTTGTGGATAAAGACAAGGCACAAAAGCTACGCCCGGGTATGTCCGTGATCATACGCAAGTAACGATGAGCAGTAAGGCCATGCACGGGACAGCCCTTATAGCCACCATGCGCAGAGAGGTACGACAACTGACGAGTCGCGTCCTCTTCCTCTTCTGCATGGTGATAGCTCCTGTCTTTTGCTGTCTCTTCTTCCCCTCCATCATGGATATGGGGTTGCCGCAGAACCTGCCTGCGGGTATTGTGGATCTCGATCGTACACAGACGTCGCGCACCATAGCACGCCACCTCAATTCGATGGAGCAAACCCAAATCGTCAAGCAGTTCGAAAACGTGCGTGAGGCTCGGCTGGCAGTACAGCGAGGCGAGATATACGGTTACTACTATATACCCGAGGGAATGACACGGGATGCCTACGCACAGAAGCAGCCCAAGCTCTCCTTCTATACCAACTATGCCTATATGGTGGGTGGCTCGCTCCTCTTCAGGGACAACAAGATGATCAGCGAACTGGTAGCCGGTGCAGCCGCTCGTTCGCAACTTTATGCCCGAGGAGCCACCGAAAGCCAGGCTATGGACTGGCTACAGCCGATCGTTATCGACACGCACCCCATAGGCAATCCGTGGCTCAACTACTCCATCTACCTGAGCAATATCATGATACCCGGCGTACTGGGTCTGCTCATCTTCATGGTCACAGTGTGTAGCATAGCCATGGAGATCAAGAGATCGACAGCTCGAGAATGGATGGAGACGGCCGGCGGCAGTATGTCCATCGCCCTTTTGGGCAAGCTGCTACCCCAAACCGTGGCATTCATGCTCATCGGCACCTTTATAGACGTATATCTGTATGGCTTCCTCTCCTACCCGATCAATGGCGGATTCTTGCCGATGCTGATGGTCATGTATCTCTTCATCCTCGCTTGTCAGGGTTTTGGCGTACTGATGTTCGTCACCCTCCCGACGATGAGGTTGGGACTTAGCTTTGCTTCCCTATGGGGCATTATCTCTTTCTCCATATGCGGAGCCTCGTTTCCCGCTCTCGGTATGCCGACTGTCATGCAGTCCGCCAGCGCGCTATTTCCGTTGAGGCACTACTATCTCTCTTATGTGACAAGTGCCCTTGATGGATTTTCCCTGAAATATGCTTGGACCAATATCCTCGCTTTCGTCATCTTCGCATTGCTGCCGCTACTGCTCCTTCGCCGGCTCAAGCACATACTCCTAACCTACAAATACGTCTCTTGACATGTCCGATACTACACCGAAACAGCCTCGACGCTTTTCTACGGCATTCTTCCTGACGATGTTCTCAGACCTCTTTGCCATATGGAGGTACGAGCTGTGCAAGACGTTCAGAGACATGGGTATGGTCATCTTTTTCATCATAGTGCCCCTCCTGTACCCACTCCTCTACAGCTATATATACAGCCATGAAGTGGTACGCGATGTGCCGGCCATGGTGGTGGACAGATCGAACTCGACACTGAGCCGCGAATACCTGCGAAGGGTAGATGCCACACCCGAAGTAAGCATCGTAGGACACTGCACCGATATGGAAGAGGCCAAGGAGCAAATCCGCAGACGCAATGCCTATGGCATCATCTACGTTCCGGAGGATTTCTCCGAACATCTCAATACCGGCAGGAAGGCCCATATCTCTCTCTACTGCGATATGAGCGGATTGCTCTACTACAAAAGCCTGCTCATTGCCAATACACTGGTTTCGCTGGAGATGAACAAAGAGATCAAGATAGCGCGCAGCGTAGGAGCTACCGAGCGTCAGGGAGAGATCATCTCTTACCCCATCGACTATGAAGACGTGGCACTGTATAACCCGACCGTCGGTTTCGCTTCCTTCCTGCTACCTGCCGTACTCATTCTGATCATACAGCAGACACTCCTGCTCGGCATAGGACTCTCGGCCGGTACGGCACGTGAGAGGAATAAGTTTCACGACCTCGTACCTACCGATATCAGCCACTACTCCGGCGCACTCCGTATCGTCTTTGGCAAGGGGCTGGCCTATCTGACCATCTACGTGCCGGTACTATGCTACACGCTGGTCATCGTACCACGCATGTTCGGCTTTATCCAGCTGGCAGAAGCCATGGATCTGATTCTCTTTGCCCTGCCCTATCTGCTGGCTTGTATCTTCTTCGCCATGTCGCTTTCTGTCGTGGTACGTCATCGGGAAAGCTGTATGATGATCTTCGTCTTTACTTCTGTACCGCTCCTTTTTATCTCCGGAGTGTCGTGGCCCGGGGCATCCATACCGGAGGGTTGGCGCATTGTCTCTCATCTCTTCCCATCCACATTCGGCATCAATGGATACATCAAAATCAAGTCCATGGGGGCCAATCTGCGAGAGGTCAATAGCGAGTACATGGCTCTTTGGCTACACACGATCCTCTACTTCCTGACTACCTGCGCCATCTACTACCGTCAGGTACGTAAGAACCGTCGCCACATTCGCGAAGCCGACTCTCTCATTGCACAAGGCTACAAAGAAGTCCTCGAATAAAACCGTCGCAGTATCGATTCGCATTCAGCCAGGAAATACAGCAATAAAAAAAGCGATGCTCTTCCGAACATCGCTTTTCTCTTTTGGGTTTGGTGCTTTAATCTTGCCCCATCCTCTGTAAGAAGTTTTTACTTGGTAGCGTAGGCAGACAGCATCCAAACGAGCTTCTCTTGCCCGGAGAGGAAACCGATCATCAAATCCACCGTTACCTCATCGCCTGCCTCACCGGCAACTTCTGCGATGGCACGCTCCTTCGCCATGATGATCTGCAGCGTATCGGTCACATTCTTCAGCGTACTTGCAGCGCAAACGAGTTCGTGCTCTTCCTTCACTTCTGCTACTTTCAGGTACTCGCTGAAGCGGTTCTCAGGCTTGCCACCAAGTTGGAGGATACGCTCAGCTACCTCGTCGATTTTCCCTGCGAGGTCATCGTACATCTTCTCGTACTGCTCATGCAGAACGAAGAACTCTGCGCCACGGATATTCCAGTGGAACCCGCGAAGGTTGGAGTAATACACTTGGAGGTCGGCCAACAAACCGGACAAACCTTTCACTACGGGAGCAACTTGCTGCTCTTTCAAACCCGTTACTTCAAGAATCTTTTTCATAATCTTCTACGTTTTTAATTGTGTTCCTTTTAGTTGTGAAACAAAAGTAGACATTAACGGCCACTACTGCAACAGAAAGCATTTATACACATATTGAGTCCGTCAATAGCCCCCCACATCCTACCCTGCATAGACCACGAAAACAATACGCTTTTAAGTAGAATAGAGAAGAGACTTACTGACAAGAAGCCGGTGGTATAAAAACTAATTCTGTCAGCAGAAAGCTTCATTTTTCACCATCGATACAAGCATTGATTTGAAGAAGAAAAGAGAACTTCATGTGGATCTCTGCGAACCCCAAGTATATACCTGAAGAAAAGTTGGGGAAATCTCAGTTTACTTGGCAGCCATACACCTGCTCATTGATCTTTCCCTGAGATACAAAGAATG
>PVMJ01000259.1_pt1:52500-112223 | contig 112223 bp, 122 predicted proteins | sample 1853361 | NCBI WGS metagenome assembly PVMJ01 (sample SAMN08533506, study PRJNA380276) | Synthetic metagenome, whole genome shotgun sequencing project. | isolation source: mock microbial community containing genomic DNA from 20 ATCC strains | collected 2017 | reverse complement strand
CCAGAAAGTCGCCTTCGCCACTGGTGTTCCTCCATATCTCTACGCATTTCACCGCTACACATGGAATTCCACTTTCCTCTTCTGCACTCAAGTCTCCCAGTTTCCAATGACCCTCCACGGTTGAGCCGTGGGCTTTCACATCAGACTTAAGAAACCACCTGCGCGCGCTTTACGCCCAATAATTCCGGATAACGCTTGCCACCTACGTATTACCGCGGCTGCTGGCACGTAGTTAGCCGTGGCTTTCTGGTTAGGTACCGTCAAGGTGCCAGCTTATTCAACTAGCACTTGTTCTTCCCTAACAACAGAGTTTTACGACCCGAAAGCCTTCATCACTCACGCGGCGTTGCTCCGTCAGACTTTCGTCCATTGCGGAAGATTCCCTACTGCTGCCTCCCGTAGGAGTCTGGGCCGTGTCTCAGTCCCAGTGTGGCCGATCACCCTCTCAGGTCGGCTACGCATCGTTGCCTTGGTGAGCCGTTACCTCACCAACTAGCTAATGCGACGCGGGTCCATCCATAAGTGACAGCCGAAGCCGCCTTTCAATTTCGAACCATGCGGTTCAAAATGTTATCCGGTATTAGCCCCGGTTTCCCGGAGTTATCCCAGTCTTATGGGCAGGTTACCCACGTGTTACTCACCCGTCCGCCGCTAACTTCATAAGAGCAAGCTCTTAATCCATTCGCTCGACTTGCATGTATTAGGCACGCCGCCAGCGTTCATCCTGAGCCAGGATCAAACTCTCCAATAAAGTTAGTTTGTCTAGCATCTAAAATAAAAATTGACGTTTCACGTTGTTTGTTTCGTTCAGTTTTCAAAGAACTACTTGGTCGCTCATTTGCGACTTCCTTATGTTAACATCTTCGTTTTTCAATGTCAACTAAGTTTTTCAATTTCTTTTTTGTCGTTTTTTGCGTTTCCGCATCAGCGACGGTTATTAATTTATCATATAATATCTACCAACGTCAACACTTTTTAATAAAAAGTTCTTTTTCTTACATAACGAATACATTCCTCTGCATTAGCGACTCTTCGAAACAAACAAAAAATGATTTTATATCTTTCTTCCATTGCCTTTTTTACAACGTCATGAATACGTTCATCTTCAAAATCAAATAAAAGTTCTTCTAACTCTCTCTTCAATATGTATTCCATTTCTTTTTTCTCTTCTTTCGTTAACATAAACCCAAGCAAATCATCACCTCAATCATTTCTTCCAGAGCAATAAACATTAAGCCCATTTTCATTTAACAAAATCCTACCATCCATTATATCCACTACTTACGATATTAATCCCTTGTTCTCTTTTTTATATTTACAGCATATATGTAACTGAAAAGGATTGGACAAAGGGGCGTAATATTATGTTTTTCTTTTTTATTACGAGTAAAAGAAACTTTAAACACATTAGCTTAATAGTGATACTTTCCTTATTTACAGCATGGCTACTCTTTTTGAAAACATATTCACACGAGTCTGCTTTTTCAACCGCTACAGGACCTAAAGTTATTTACAAAGGCGACACCTCTAAAAAACAAGTTGCATTCACGTTTGATATTAGTTGGGGAGACAAAAAAGCAATTCCAATCCTTGATACACTTAAAGAAAGAGATATTAAGAATGCAACCTTCTTCCTTTCTGCTGCATGGGCAGAAAGACACCCTGATGTTGTTGAACGCATCATAAAAGATGGACATGAAATCGGTAGTATGGGTTATAATTACACGTCCTACACTTCTCTAGAGGCAAATGAAATACGAAGAGATCTTCTGCGAGCACAAGATGTTTTTACAAAACTCGGCGTGAAACAAATTAAACTATTGCGTCCACCTAGTGGAGACTTTAACAAGGCAACACTTAAAATAGCAGAATCACTCGGATACACTGTCGTTCATTGGAGTAATAACTCAAACGATTGGAAAAACCCTGGCGTAAACAATATCGTTTCCACCGTCTCTAATAATCTAAAAGGTGGAGATATCGTCTTATTACATGCATCCGATTCTGCTCTTCAAACAAATAAAGCTTTACCACTGCTTCTACAGAAATTAAAGAGTGACGGCTATGAACAAATATCCGTATCACAACTTATTTCCAACACAAGTACGAAAAGTAAAGATGTCCAATAATTTTTCACACATAAAAAGCTCTACTACCTTTCGTTCAGGTAATAGAGCTTTTTTTATCCCGATATTTTCATTCGTACAACTACCCTGCGTAAAAACTCTCTTAATTAGGCCGACTTACTCGCCTTTCCAATTAAACGATGTAATATAAGTAACTGATATGCATTACATAATAAAAGTGGTATCACCATTAAATATAACCAATCTGTATCATTAATTCGAAGTGCTGGTACCCACTCAAGAATTGTTACAACGACCATAAAGAACAAAGCTGGCACAAATGCCTTTTTATTCGTTTCCTTACTTTTTATATAAGCAACGATGGCACCAAACATAAATAACACCCCAGCAACAAGTATGTTATTCCCTAATGAAACTTCCCCATTTGCAATCAATACCGATCTTAAATACACAAAATCAAATAAAACGAATGCAATAAAGAAGAGCTGGACTATATTCCATAAAGAAGACGATCGAAACATTCCCAGTCCAAAACGGTGGATTGTTAAATAAGCAAAGAACCCCATTTGACTTATCACACTAAAAATAAATCCTACACCCATCAACCAGAAGGAGACTGCCAAAATTTCCTTTCCGTCGAAATTTTGAAAAAATTCAGCGTACTTGTCCCACTCTAAAACAAATCCAATAATGACTGTACTAACCCCACCAAGAAACAACGTCGTAAAAAATAGTCGTACCCACTTGCGGCTATTCACAACACATCCCCCATTATCCTTATATTTCTAATTAAATTGTATCAATGACAATTTCAAAAAGCTAGCCATGTTCATGTATAAATTCCTTAAAGATATTTATATTAAAAAGAGAGAACTGTGCTGAAAGGAGTTCCAACTTATGAAACGGATGCTGCTCGTTTTGACTTCTTCTTTTCTATTTCTTGTACTTGTAGCATGTGCACAAGAAAAAGAAGCAAAGTCCGAACTTGATTATGATCAAACGAAGAAAATGATTGTTGATATTTTAAAAACCGATCAAGGTAAGAAAGCCATTCAAGATGTGTTAACTGATGAAAAAATGAAACAAGCACTCATACTAGATGAAACAGTAGTAAAGAAAACGATTGAAGATGCAATGGTATCCGATAAAGGGCAACAATTCTGGGAAAAGCTCTTTAAAGACCCTGAGTTCTCATCGAAATTCGCTAAAAGTATGGGAAAAGAACAAACAGCCTTAATGAAAACATTACTAAAAGACCCTGAATACCAAGCAGGCGTCATGGAAATTATGAAAAACCCTGAAGTAGAAAAAATGATGTTACAAACGATGAAGAGCAAAGAATACCGTCAATATTTACAACAAGTACTAACAGAAACTGCTGAAAGCCCACTCTTCCAAGCTAAGATGATTGATATTATTAGTAAAGGTGTCCAAAAAGCCGAAAAAAGTGGTTCTGATAAAAAGGAAGCCGGCGGTGAAGGTGGTTCCCAAGAAGGTAAAAAGGAACAGCAGTAAAAATAATAACGATAATAATGAGTGGACAATATATGTATCATCCACTCATTATTATTTTATTTTTGCGCAACAGTTGTTTTATCAATTACCGTTTCAGCTATTGTGCGATAAATAAGACCTGTCGTATGCGTATCTTCATATACTGACGGCGCAAAATCTTCTTTATTCCAATCAGGTTGTTGAAGCGGGATTCGGCCAAGTACTTCTGTTTGAAGTTCTGTAGCTAGTTTATCTCCTCCACCTCTTCCAAACACATATTCTTTTTCGCCAGTTGTTTTACTTTCAAAATAAGCCATATTCTCAACAACACCAAGAATACTATGTTCTGTACGTAAAGCCATTGCTCCAGCACGTGCTGCTACAAATGCCGCTGTTGGATGCGGTGTTGTGACAATAATCTCTTTACAAGCTGGTAGCATCGAATGTAGGTCTAGCGCAACATCACCTGTACCTGGTGGTAAATCTAAAACTAAATAATCTAAATCGCCCCATTCTACTTCTGTAAAGAAATGATTTAACATTTTCCCAAGCATAGGTCCTCTCCAAATAACCGGTGCATTATCTTCTACAAAGAACCCCATTGAGATTACCTTTACACCTAGACGCTCCACTGGAATGATTTTATCTCCTCTTACTACAGGGCGTTTTTCTATCCCCATCATATCAGGTACGCTAAAACCATAAATATCGGCATCAATGATACCAACTTTTTTCCCTAGACGAGCTAGAGCAATAGCAAGATTAACAGAAACTGTTGATTTCCCTACTCCACCTTTTCCACTCGCCACTGCTAAAAATGTCGTTTTCGAATTTGGTGACAATAAAGATTCAGTTTGCTCTTCTTCTTGTTCTGGTGCAAACTGAGCTAATTCCTCTTCTGTAAATTCTGCAAAGCGAAGCCCTACTGTTGCTGCTCCTAGTTCTTTCACTAACTTTACAATTCCAGATTGCAATTGCATTTGTTCCGCTGTACCGGTTTTTAGGATTGCAATTTTAACACTTACATGTTCCTTCTCAGGCTTGACTGTCACCTCTTTAATTGCCCCTGTTTCTTTTAACGTTTTATGTAAAAACGGATCTACAATCCCTTCTAACGCTTCCACTACTTGCTCTTTCGTTACCATAATTAGCCCAGCCCCCTGTATGAAAAATAACATAATGTTAATTAAATATATCTCTCTTTACTTTTGAAATAAATGCGTTTACATTTCCAGTATAACATATTTTCGGAAAACTTCGTTAACGAGAGAAACGCAAAAAAATCCTCCTTATTCTGGAGGATTTCCTTTTTCCGTGAAATAACGTAATATACCACGATATACTGCAGCTGCTACCTTTTGCTGATATTTCTCCGAATTTAACATATACCTTTCATTTACATTCGATAAAAAGCCAGCTTCAATTAAAGCGCCTGGTGTTTTCGCATACTTTAATAAATACACATGAGAAATTGTTTTAGCAGAACGATTTGTATTCTCTAAACTCGTTCTCAACTCAGCTTGTATAAATTTCGCAGCACGTTCATTTTCAATTGAAGAACGGTAATAGAACGTTTGTGCGCCCTTCGATCCACTACTAGTTAAAGCATTTAAATGGATACTTGCAAAAAAGTCTACATCGGGTTTATTAATAATCTCTACACGTTTTTTTAAATCTTCTGCTTTACGTCTACTATATGACTTTGTATCTTTCTGGGCTAAATCATAATCTCCCTCACGCGTTAAAATAACTAGTGCACCTTGCTCTTGTAAATAATCTTGCACCTTCTTTGTGATCTCAAGCGTAATATCTTTTTCTACAATATCCTTGCCACCAACAGCCCCTCCGTCTGGTCCACCATGCCCAGCATCTAATACGATTACTTTCCCTGATAAGGGTAAATTCCAAGCTCGCCACGATTTTGTAATTTGAAATTCTTGTTTGACTAAAAAAAACAAAATAACCGCAGCGAGTGCAAAAGAGATAATTCGAATTCTCTTCATACCTTTCCTCCTCCAGCTAGTCCCTCTAATTACTTATATGGGACAAGAGGAAAGTTTATGCTTGTCTTAATGAAGCTTTAATCGATATCTTCTTTCACCTTTTTCATATCCTTCCTGCCACCATAAGCCGATAAACTGCTGGCAAGATTCAAAAAGTAATTCCTCATCTTGTAATTTAATTTCCCGCATAGTCATGCTCGTTAAAAATTGAAATAGTGTTTCCGTTAATTGTTGCTCTTCTTCTAAGGCCCTATATTTCACATCAAAGAACGATTCGCCATAATAGCCAAATTTACTATATCTCGCTCCTAATAAATACGATTCTATCCCTAATTCAATGCAGTAATCTTCATACTGACGATGAAGTTCCTGCATCTGAAAGGCATCTCTAATATTTGAACGTAATGTTTTTAATGATAATTCCCGCAGCATCTTCCGCTCATATTTCAACTGCTTTTCTTTTTGTTTTTCTTGTAAGCTGACAATGACATTCATAGTACTTATAAACCTCCCTAATACGTATTAGTCTAAACTTCTAAAGAAGAAGCATACGCGAGAGGATAGCACTAAAATATTCCAAACTACAAAAATTACAAAAGAGGAATGAAACATAAAAAAACCCCAACCAAAATGGTTGGGGTTTGTAGTTCGCAAAAATTAACGTTTTGAGAACTGAGGTGCACGACGTGCGCCTTTAAGACCGTATTTTTTACGCTCTTTCATACGTGCGTCACGAGTTAATAGACCTGCACGTTTTAGTGTTAGACGGTATTCTGGATCAGCTTTTAATAAAGCGCGAGAAATACCGTGACGAATAGCACCAGCTTGACCAGTGTATCCACCACCATTTACGTTTACAAGTACATCGTAGTTACCTAAAGTTTCTGTTGCAACTAGAGGTTGTTTCACTACTTCACGTAATGCAGCAAATGGGATATAGTTTTCAAAATCACGACCGTTAATGATAACGCGTCCTTCGCCTGGAACTAGGCGTACGCGCGCTACTGAACTCTTACGACGTCCAGTGCCATAGTATTGAACCTGTGCCAAAGTAAGCCCTCCTTTAATTGATTATCCGCGAAGTTCGTAAACTTCTGGTTTTTGTGCTTGGTGTGGATGCTCTGCTCCAGCATACACGTTTAGTTTCTTAGAAACTTGACGGCCTAAGCGTCCTTTTGGAAGCATGCCTTTAATTGCAAGCTCTAACATTTGTACAGGGTAGTTTGTACGCATTTCAAGAGCTGTTCTTTGTTTAAGTCCACCTGGGTGGTTAGTGTGACGGTAGTAAATTTTATCGTTTAATTTATTACCTGTTAAATGAATTTTCTCAGCGTTAATAATAATTACATGATCACCCGTGTCAACGTGTGGTGTAAATGTAGGTTTGTTTTTACCACGTAAAATGGATGCTACTTCACTAGCAAGGCGACCTAAAGTTTGACCTTCAGCATCAACCACATACCATTTACGCTCAACTTCGTTAGCTTTTGCCATAAAAGTCGTACGCATGTGTTTCCCTCCTCGTTATCTTTTCCATAGAAAAAATCTATTGTTTATCTTAAACACGATTTCCTTCCGGGGCTAATCGTGGTTTTAGAAACAATACCATATGTTATGATATACTTTTGAGTTTCTAATGTCAAGCAAATGTTACACCAGGATTAGTTGTTATAGTTTACCTGCCATAAATAAAGCCCATGACCAGGAGCCATCTTTCCAGCAAACTGACGATTTTGTTTCGCTAAAATCTCTGGAATGCTATCCGGATCAAGCTTTCCTTGCCCTACGCTCAGTAACGTACCAACAATAATCCTGACCATATTATATAAAAATCCATTACCTACAAAACGAAAAATTAATTCGTCGTCCTGCTCAATTAGCTCGATTTCATAAATTGTTCTCACTTTATCTTTTTTGTCAGTTTTTGCCGAACAAAAAGAAGTGAAATCATGCGTTCCAATAAAATAAGGGATCGCTTTTCTTATAGCGTTTATTTCGAGCGGATATGGATATTGATATACGTAATTTCTACGGAATACATCCGCAGTCTTTGATAATAATACACGATAACGATATTCTTTTCTCTCGACACCGTAACGTGCGTGAAATTCTTCTGTTTTTTTCTCTACCTGTGTGATAACAATATCATCTGGTAACATTGTGTTTAATGCATTGTTCCATTGCCACTCTTCAAGAGACAACGGTGTATCAAAGTGTATCACTTGTCCTTTAGCATGAACAGTCGAATCTGTTCTGCCCGATGCCTGAACACGGACAAGTTCCCCTTTATGCAATTTCTGTAAAGCTTTCTCTATTTCTTGTTGAACAGTACGATGCTGCGGTTGAATTTGATAACCACAAAAATGCATGCCATCATATGCAACCGTACATTTTATTCTATCCATTTCTTTATTCTCCATTACGATCGCACCCATGCCAAAATACAAGCTAAACAAAGTAAGCTTATAATTGTTACTGTATCGCTTGTTTTCCAGCGTAGTTGCCTGAATTTAGTACGTCCTTCGCCACTTTGATATCCACGGGCTTCCATAGCAATTGCTAAGTCCTCTGCACGCTTAAAAGCACTGATGAATAGAGGAACGAGTAGTGAAATGATAGCTTTCATCCTATCTTTTATCGGTCCCCCTGCAAAATCAATACCACGTGACGATTGTGCCTTCATTATTTTACTCGTTTCATCCATTAATGTCGGGATAAAGCGAAGAGAAATTGACATCATTAATGCGATTTCATGAACAGGAACTTTTATACGCTTCAACGGCTTTAATAACGTCTCCAAACCATCTGTAATCTCAATAGGTGTCGTCGTTAACGTTAATAATGTCGTCATTAAAATAATAACGAAGAATCGTATAGAAATGTATATTCCTTGCTCTAATCCTTTTTCATGTATCGAAAACCAACCAAGCTGGAATAGTACTTCCCCTTCTTTATTTGTTAAAATATGCAGGAAAAATGTAAAAAGAAAAATCCATAGAATTGGTTTTAAGCCCGAAAGTACATAACGAATCGGCACTTTTGCAAAAAATAAAGCAATGAGTGCATATAAAAATAAAAATCCATATGAAATCGCATTATTTGCTAAGAAAACAACAAATACATATAAAAAGACAATCAGCAGCTTCGTACGTGGATCAAGTTGATGAATAAGAGAATTCCCTGGAATATATCTTCCAATAATCAACTGCTGCATGATTCATGACCACCTTTTCGTAACACCTGCACAACTTCATGAGTAAGATCCTCTAAAGATAAGGTAGCCTTTGGGATTGAAATGCCAAACTTCTCTTCAATTGCACGTTTATACTTTAAAGACATAGGAAGATCCACGCCAATTTTCTCTAGTTCATCAGCATGTGAAAATACTTCCTCTGCACTTCCTTGCAAAAAGACCGTTCCTTTATGCATGACTACAATCTGCTCGGCATATTTAGCAGCATCCTCCATATTATGCGTTACAAGGATAACTGTAAGGCCTTTCTCCTTATGTAGCTTATAAAACATCTCCATAAGTTCATTTTGCCCTTTTGGATCTAGTCCTGCTGTAGGTTCATCTAATACAAGCACTTCGGGTTCCATCGCTAATACGCCTGCTATCGCAACACGCCTCATTTGCCCACCACTTAACTCAAATGGTGAACGTGCTAACAGTTCTGGTTCTAACCCTACAAGTTCAATTGCCTCTCTTGCCTTTTGCTTCGCTTCTTCTACAGATACACCAAAATTAGTAGGTCCGAAGCAAATATCTTTCTCTACAGTCTCTTCAAACAACTGATGTTCTGGGAATTGAAAGACAACCCCTACCTTTTTACGTAGTGGCTTTAGCTTTTTTTCTTTCTTTCCTGCCGAAATGAAATGTTCACCAATTTGAACTGTGCCATTTGTCGGCTGCAATAAACCATTTAAATGTTGAATCATCGTCGACTTACCTGAACCAGTATGACCGATAATGGCATAATAGCCCCCACTTGGAAACGACACGTCTACATCATAAAGTGCGCGTCTTTCAAATGGAGTTTTATGTTGATAACGATGTTCTACTTTTTGGAATGTAATCTCCAAAGTTCGTTCACCAAGCTTTCCATTGTAAGATGCGTATTTTGCAAGAGAATTTCATTTCTTTTTAATAATTCTGCTATTTTCACTGAAAATGGTACATCTAATCCAATTTCTTGGAGCATATGAGAGGACTTGAAAATTTGTTCTGGAGTCCCTTCCTCTAATATCTCTCCCTTATTTAAAATAATGACACGGTCTGACTGTGCCGCTTCTTCTAAATCATGCGTAATTGATAACACGGTAATACCTTTTTCATTAACAAGTTGTCTAACCGTTTCTACCACTTCACGTCTCCCTTGAGGGTCTAGCATTGACGTTGCTTCATCTAATATCAAAATAGATGGCTGAAGTGCTAAAACGCCTGCTATTGCTACTCGCTGCTTTTGCCCACCAGATAACGAATGTGGCTCATCATTAAGAAAATCTTCCATACGGACTAGTCGTAAGGCCTGATCTAATCTTTCTACCATTTGCTCTCTTGGCATTCCGATATTCTCTAAACCAAAGACAACGTCATCTTGCACTGTTGTTCCAACAAATTGATTATCTGGATTTTGAAATACCATCCCAATTTGTTTTCGAACATCCCATACCGTTTCCTCTGACAAAACCATTGTATCATTTACTGTAATTGTCCCTGCTTCTGGCAAAAACAAACCATTCAATAATTTTGCAAGTGTAGACTTCCCAGAACCGTTTTGTCCAATAACAGATACCCATTCACCTTCATATAAGGAGAATGAAACATCTTTTAATGCATAAGTGGCTGCACCAGGATATTGAAATGATATATTTTCTGTCCGAAGTTTCTCTTTTTTCAATACAAGGCACCCTTTCCTTCGCCAAGTAAGCCTATTTTTATATTTAAAAAAAAGGGCCATGACCAGTTTCTTGAAAAGAACTGTCCTGCCCTTTTAATTATCATTATACTAACTCGATAATTACCATTGGTGCTGCGTCTCCGCGACGTGGACCAATTTTTGCAATACGAGTGTATCCGCCTTGGCGCTCAGCATAGCGTGGAGCTACATCAGCGAATAGTTTTTGAAGTGCATCTTGACCAGTCTCAGCGTTAGCTACTTCATTGCGAATGAAAGCTGCTGCTTGACGACGAGCATGAAGATCTCCGCGTTTACCTAAAGTGATCATTTTTTCCACTACAGAACGAAGTTCTTTTGCACGAGTTTCTGTCGTTTGGATGCGCTCGTTGATAATTAAATCAGTAGCTAAGTCACGTAACATAGCTTTACGTTGCGCACTTGTACGGCCTAATTTTCTGTATGCCATTCGTAGTTCCCTCCTTTGTTGATGGGTTTAAATCCTCAGTCGTCTTTACGTAAACCTAAACCTAATTCCTCAAGTTTATGTTTAACTTCTTCTAAGGATTTACGTCCTAAGTTACGAACTTTCATCATATCTTCTTCTGTTTTGTTCGCAAGCTCTTGTACAGTATTAATTCCTGCACGTTTTAGGCAATTATAAGAACGAACAGAAAGGTCTAGTTCTTCGATAGTCATCTCAAGAACTTTCTCTTTTTGATCTTCTTCCTTCTCGACCATAATCTCAGCATTTTGTGCTTCATCAGTTAAACCAACAAAGATATTTAAATGCTCAGTTAAGATTTTGGCACCTAAAGAGATAGCTTCTTTTGGCCCGATGCTTCCATCCGTCCATACATCAAGCGTAAGCTTATCATAATTAGCCACTTGTCCGACACGTGTCTTTTCCACTTGGTAAGTCACACGTGATACTGGAGTATAAATAGAATCAATAGGAATTACTCCTATTGGTTGATCTTCGCTTTTATTTGCATCAGCTGGCGTATACCCACGGCCACGCTTTGCAGTTAAACGCACGCGGAAATGCGCATCTTTTGCTAACGTTGCAATGTGTAAATCTGGATTTAAGATTTCTACATCACTATCGTGAGTAATATCAGCAGCTGTGACAATACCTTCGCCCTGCACATCAATTTCCAACGTCTTCTCTTCTTCAGAGTAGATTTTAAGAGCTAACTTTTTCAAGTTTAAGATGATCGTTGTAACGTCTTCTACTACGCCCTCAACTGTTGAAAATTCATGTAATACGCCATCGATTTGGATAGCAGTAACAGCGGCACCAGGGAGTGAAGATAAAAGAATACGACGTAAGGAGTTACCCAACGTAGTACCATATCCACGCTCAAGCGGTTCAATTACGAATTTACCATATTTAGCATCTTCGTTAAGTTCAACCGTTTCGATTTTCGGCTTTTCGATTTCAATCATTAACTAAACCCTCCTTCAAAACGTCGAAACCCCGGTTAAACAAAGGTATAACCCCTGTCTAACCGAAAGTCCCCCTTAGGCAGTTCCCGATTGTGCACAACAAGCGATGTTTCTGTACGAAATTTCTCGATAATGCATCATATCCATTATAGACAAAAGGGAAAATTCTATACAGAAAAATTACACACGACGACGTTTTGGTGGACGACATCCATTATGAGGAACTGGAGTAACATCTCTAATTGCTGTTACTTCTAGACCTGCAGCTTGAAGAGCACGAATTGCAGCTTCACGACCAGCACCAGGACCTTTAACAGTAACCTCTAAAGTTTTTAAACCGTGCTCCATTGCAGCTTTAGCAGCAGTTTCAGCAGCCATTTGCGCAGCGAATGGAGTAGATTTACGAGATCCACGGAAACCAAGTGCACCAGCACTAGACCAAGAAAGCGCGTTACCGTGAGTATCTGTAAGTGTTACGATTGTGTTGTTGAAAGTAGAACGAATATGAGCTACACCAGCTTCAATATTCTTTTTCACACGTTTTTTACGAGTGTTTGTTTTACGTGCCATTGTTAGTTCAACCTCCTTTACTTATTATTTCTTTTTATTTGCTACTGTACGACGTGGACCTTTACGTGTACGAGCATTGTTTTTAGAGTTTTGACCACGAACTGGTAAACCACGACGGTGACGAAGACCACGGTAAGAACCGATCTCCATTAGACGTTTGATGTTAAGAGATACTTCACGACGAAGGTCTCCCTCAACTTTAATACGATCGATGATATCACGGATACGTCCTAATTCGTCTTCCGTTAAATCACGAACTCGTGTTTCTTCAGAAACACCAGCTTCAGCAAGAATTTTTTCAGCAGTTGTGCGACCAATGCCGAATACGTAAGTTAAAGAAATAACAACGCGTTTGTCACGAGGAATATCTACACCTGCGATACGTGCCATTCCGAATGCACCTCCTTCTGATTAACCTTGTTTTTGTTTATGTTTAGGGTTTTCACAAATAACCATTACTTTTCCACGTCTACGAATAACTTTACATTTTTCGCAGATTGGTTTAACTGACGGTCTTACTTTCATGTCTCGAACCTCCTTAAAGATTACGGAGTGCTATATTATTTAAAACGGTACGTAATACGACCACGATTTAAATCGTACGGAGATAATTCTACCGTAACTTTGTCTCCTGGTAAAATACGAATGAAGTTCATACGGATTTTACCAGAAACGTGAGCCAATACGACATGCCCATTCTCTAATTCTACTTTGAACATAGCATTTGGCAACGTTTCAAGAACGGTACCTTCGACTTCAATTACATCATCTTTAGCCATTCAATAGTTCTCCCTTCTTCAAATCAGTAACATTTTACACTGCTCTGAAATCCCGGAGAGCCAGCTACTTATAAAGTGGTAAGGATTTCGTATCCTGCTTCTGTAAGAGCAATCGTGTGCTCAAAATGGGCACACCATTTACCATCTACCGTTACCACTGTCCAGTCATCAGATAGTGTTTTTACATATCGTCTTCCTTGATTCACCATCGGCTCAACACAGATGACCATTCCCGGCTTTAATCTAGGGCCTCTATTTGGTGGACCATAGTGCGGGATTTGAGGGTCCTCATGTAAGTCTTGCCCGATTCCGTGACCAACATACTCCCTAACGATCGAGAATCCATTCTCTTCAGCATGGGTTTGAACCGCATGTGAGATATTTGATAATCTCTCGCCTGGTTTTACTTGTTCTAGACCAAGATACAACGATTTTTCTGTGACATCAAGTAGCTTTTGAACAGATTCAGAAATGTTTCCAACTGGATACGTCCATGCAGAATCTCCATGGTACCCATTGTATTTCGCACCAATATCGATACTGATGATATCGCCCTCTTTGAGCTTGCGCTTCCCTGGAATTCCGTGTACAAGCTCTTCATTTACAGAAGCACATATGCTCCCCGGAAATCCGTTGTATCCTTTAAAAGATGGCGTAGCACCATATTTTTGAATCGTCTTTTCCGCTATTTGATCGAGCTCTTTCGTTGTAATTCCTGGAGTAATGTGCTGTTTTAACTCTTGATGAGTTAAAGCAACGATCCTGCCAGCTTCTCGCATGATTTCTATCTCGCGAGGAGTTTTGCAGATTATCATTACGCTAAGCCTCCGATGAGAACATCGATATCAGCAAATACTTTATTGATATCTTGCTCACCATTAATGCTTTGTAAGTAACCAAGCTCCTCGTAGAAATCAAGCAAAGGTTTAGTTTGCTTAATATTTACATCTAAGCGATTTGCTACAGTTTCTTCATTGTCATCAGAGCGTTGATATAATTCGCCACCACATTTATCGCACACGTCAGCTTTTGCTGGCGGATTGAATTCTAAGTGGTAAGTCGCACCGCACTCTTTACAAATGCGACGGCCTGTAAGGCGCTTTAATAACAACCCTGAATCCACATTAATGTTTAAAACATAGTCGATTTTTTTGCCAAGATCTTTCATAATCTCTTCAAGAGCTGATGCTTGTGCAACAGTTCGTGGGAAACCATCTAATAAGAAGCCTCTTACGCAGTCTTCTTGGCTTAAACGTTCACGAACGATTCCGATTGTAACTTCATCTGGAACAAGTGCACCTTTATCAATAAAAGATTTTGCTTGTAAACCCATTTCAGTTTCAGCCTTCATAGCTGCACGGAACATATCTCCTGTTGAGATGTGAGGGATGTTATACTTGGCAACAATCTGTTCGGCTTGTGTACCTTTACCAGCACCAGGAAGCCCCATTAAAATTAAGTTCATCCTTGTTCCCCCTCAGAGTACATGAGCATGTAGGGAAGACAATACTTCCCACTTACTCACTGCTTGATAAACCCTTTGTAATGGCGTTTTACCAGTTGGCTTTCTAGTTGCTTCATTGTTTCTAAAGCAACGCCGACAACGATTAACATACTCGTTCCACCGATCTGTGCAGATGGAGGAAGATTTCCCAGCTTCGTAAAGATAACTGGTAAGATTGCAATCGCTGCTAGGAAAATTGATCCTACAAAGGTCAAACGATACAAGATTTTTGTTAGATATTGTTCTGTATTCTTACCCGGACGAATACCTGGAACATATCCACCTTGTTTGTTTAGATTCTCTGACATTTGCTCTGGATTAACCTGAACAAACGCATAGAAATATGTGAAGGCTACAATGAGCGCAACATATATGATCATTCCCACTGGGTGAGAATAGTTAAAGTTTGCAATAATCCACTGCGATACATCATGTTTCGGGAAGAACTGTGCAATAGTCGGAGGCGTAATTAAGAATGAAACAGCAAAAATTACTGGAATAACACCAGCACTATTTACCTTAAGCGGTAAATGTGTGTTTTGTGCTCCAGCATAACCACCATTTCCTCCTGTTACACGCTTCGCATATTGAATTGGGATCTTTCTAACAGCCTGTTGAATGAAAATAACACCCACAATAACTGCTAACACAGCTAGTAAGATCAATGCAACTTTAACGATACTCATGAACAATTGATCTCCGATATTTTGAAACTGTTGCTGATACACTTGAGATATAACACTTGGGATCGCTGCGGCAATACCACCAAAGATTAGGATGGAAATACCATTACCTACACCTTTAGCTGTAATCTGTTCACCTAACCACATTAAAAATGCAGTACCAGCAGTCAGTACCGTAGCAATGTATAAATAAGTGCTCCAACCAGGATTCAAAATTAATTGTCCACCTACCATACCGTTAAAACCGATTGACATACCAAACCCCTGAATAAACGCAAGAACAATTGTAAAATAACGCGTGAATTGCGTTAATTTACGACGGCCCATTTCACCTTGTTTCGCCCATTCCGAAAATTTAGGAACAACATCCATCTGCAATAATTGCACGATGATGGATGCTGTAATATACGGCATGATTCCCATCGCAAAGATGGAGAAGTTTTTCAAGGCTCCACCGCCAAATGTATTTAGAATACCTAAAGCATTTAATTGATCTTGTGCCTTCAGTACGTCTCCATTTGTAAATGGCACGGGGATAAACGTGCCAATCCTGAATACGATTAACATCGCTAAAGTGAATAATATTTTACGTCTTATCTCAGCAACGCGCATAAAGTTGGAGATTGTACGAAACATTAGATCACCTCAACTGATCCGCCAGCTGCTTCAATTGCTTCTTTAGCACTTGAAGAGAACTTGTGCGCTTTAACAGTTAGTTTTTTCTCTACTGCGCCGCTTGCAAGAATTTTAACACCGTCGTTTAATTTGCTGATAACGCCAGTTTCCAGCAATAATTCAGGTGTTACTTCTGTACCATCTTCAAAACGATTTAACGTTGATAAGTTTACAATAGCAAACTCTTTACGGTTAATGTTTGTGAAGCCGCGTTTTGGTAAACGACGGAATAATGGAGTTTGACCACCTTCGAAGCCAAGACGAACACCGCCGCCAGAACGTGCGTTTTGTCCTTTATGACCTTTACCAGCAGTTTTACCGTTACCAGAACCGATACCACGACCGACACGGTTACGTACTTTACGAGAACCTTCTGCAGGTTTTAATTCATGAAGTTTCATTCCCAGGCACCTCCTTATATTAATGAGTTATCCTTAAGCTTCTTTTACAGTTACAAGGTGAGAAACTTTGTTGATCATACCAAGAATAGCAGGAGTTTCTTCCTTAACTACAGTTGAATTCAACTTTTTAAGACCTAAAGCTTCTACCGTCGCACGTTGATCTTGTGGACGACCAATTACACTACGAGTGAGGGTAATTTCTAACTTTTTCGCCATTTGTTTTCCCTCCTTAACCTAGTAGCTCTTCTACAGATTTACCGCGTAATTTTGCAACATCTTCAGCGCGCTTAAGTTCGCTTAATCCGTTCACAGTAGCGCGAATCATGTTGATTGGTGTGTTAGAACCAAGAGATTTCGAAAGAATATCTTGTACACCTGCTAATTCAAGGACCGCACGAACAGGTCCACCAGCAATAACACCAGTACCCTCAGCAGCAGGCTTTAAGAATACTTCACCAGCTCCAAAATGACCGTTGATTGTGTGTGGAATTGTTGTACCAACTAATGGTACAGCGATTAAGTTTTTCTTAGCGTCTTCGATAGCTTTGCGGATTGCGTCTGGTACCTCTTGTGCTTTACCAGTACCGAATCCAACATGACCGTTTTTATCGCCAACTACAACTAGTGCAGCAAAGCGGAAACGACGACCACCCTTAACAACTTTCGCGACACGATTTATCGTAACTACACGTTCTTCAAGTTCTAATTTACTTGGGTCAATGCGATGCATCAATTTTCCCTCCTTTGACCATTAAAATTGTAATCCAGCCTCACGAGCAGCTTCAGCTAGAGCTTTAACACGGCCATGGTATAAGTAACCACCGCGATCAAATACTACTTCTTTAACGCCTTTCTCTACAGCACGCTTAGCAACTGATTCTCCAACTTTCGTAGCAGCTTCAATATTGCTAGTACCGTTAAGAGCAAGGTCTTTATCAAGAGTAGATGCACTTACTAACGTTACACCATTTACATCATCAATAACTTGAGCGTAAATATGTTGGTTAGAACGGAACACGTTTAAACGTGGACGTTCTGCAGTACCAGTAAGTTTAGCACGTACACGCGCATGTCTTTTCTTACGAGTCGCATTTTTATCAGCTTTAGTGATCATTCTTGTCACTCCTTTCTCTCACCTAACGGGTTTACTTAGCAGTTTTACCTTCTTTACGACGAACAACTTCGCCTTCGTAACGAATACCTTTACCTTTGTAAGGCTCAGGAGCACGTACAGCACGGATGTTAGCAGCGAATTCGCCAACACGTTGCTTGTCGATACCTTTGATTACGATCTTAGTTGGTGCAGGTACTTCAACTTCAAGACCTGCTTCCGGAGTCATTTCTACTGGATGAGAATAACCTACGCTTAATACAAGTTTATCACCTTGTTTTTGAGCACGGTAACCAACACCGACTAATTCAAGTCCGCGTGCGAAACCTTCAGTTACACCTTCAACCATGTTTCCGATTAAAGCACGAGTTGTACCGTGTAATGCACGGTGTTCCTTCTGTTCAGATGGACGCTCAACTGTTAATGTATTCTCTTCAATTTTGATAAGCATATCAGCATTGAAAGTACGAGTTAATTCACCTTTAGGGCCTTTTACTGTTACAGTATTGTCTTCTGCAACTGTAATAGTAACACCTGCAGGGATTTCAAGAATCTTTTTACCAATACGAGACATGTGGTCACACCTCCGTTCGTTTTAAATATATATTACCAAACGTATGCTACTACTTCTCCACCAGTTTGTAATTGACGAGCGTCTTTGTCTGTCATTACTCCCTTAGATGTAGAAACAAGAGCGATACCTAATCCGTTAAGTACACGTGGTACTTCGTCAGCTTTAGCGTAAACGCGTAAGCCAGGTTTACTGATACGTTTTAATCCAGTGATTACACGTTCGTTGTTTGCACCATATTTCAGGAAAATACGAAGGATACCTTGTTTGTTATCCTCGATGTATTCTACATCACGAATGAAACCTTCACGTTTTAAAAGTTCAGCGATCTCTTTTTTGATTTTAGAAGCAGGAACCTCTAATTTCTCATGACGTACCATGTTCGCATTACGGATGCGAGTAAGCATGTCTGCAATTGGATCTGTCATCACCATGTGTTTTACCTCCTTCCCATTTGTGGGTTTTACCAACTAGCTTTTTTAACACCAGGAATTTGACCTTTATATGCAAGTTCACGGAAACAAATACGGCAAAGTTTAAATTTGCGGTATACAGAATGCGGACGACCGCAGCGTTCGCAACGTGTATACTCTTGTACTTTAAACTTAGGAGTACGCTTTTGTTTCGCAATCATAGATTTTTTAGCCACGTTTTCGCCTCCTCTACTTAGCGTTGGCTTCCATTATTTTTGGAATGGCATACCGAATTGTGTTAAAAGTTCACGAGCTTCTTCATCAGTGTTCGCTGTAGTAACGATTACGATGTCCATACCGCGGACTTTGCTTACTTTATCATAATCAATCTCAGGGAAAATAAGTTGCTCTTTAACACCTAATGTATAGTTTCCACGACCATCGAATGATTTCTTAGAAACACCACGGAAATCACGTACACGTGGTAAAGAAACTGATACTAATTTATCGAAGAACTCATACATTTGCTCGCCGCGTAAAGTTACTTTCGCACCGATTGGCATACCTTCACGAAGACGGAAACCAGCGATTGATTTTTTAGCACGAGTTACAACAGGTTTTTGACCTGCGATTTGTGTTAATTCTTCTACTGCGTTGTCTAAAGCTTTTGAGTTAGATACCGCGTCACCAACACCAGTGTTGATTACGATCTTTTCGATTTTTGGTACCTGCATTACAGATTTATAGTTAAACTTGCTCATTAGAGCAGGAGTAATTTCCTTTTGGAACTTCTCTTTAAGGCGATTCAATGAAGTGACCTCCTTTCTTAAGAAAATTATTTATCTAATAATTCACCAGATTTTTTTGCAATACGAACTTTTTTACCATCTTCTACCTTGAAGCCTACGCGAGTAGGTTCACCTGTTTTCGGATCTAAAATCATAACGTTAGAAACGTGAATAGGTGCCTCTTTAGTAATAATTCCACCTTGTGGATTTAATTGAGATGGCTTAGAGTGCTTCTTAACGATGTTAACACCCTCAACGATAACACGGTTTTGCTTTGGGAAAGCCACAAGGATAACGCCTTGTTTTCCTTTGTCTTTACCAGTGATTACCTGTACTTTATCACCTTTTTTTACATGCATCTTAATTCTGCACCTCCTTAGCAAGGCAATACCTTAAATTATAGAACTTCTGGAGCTAAAGAAACGATCTTCATGAAGTTGCTATCACGTAATTCACGAGCTACTGGTCCGAAGATACGAGTACCACGTGGGCTCTTATCGTCTTTAATGATAACCGCTGCGTTTTCATCAAATTTGATGTAAGAACCATCCGGACGACGAGCACCGCTCTTCGTACGTACTACTACTGCTTTAACAACGTCACCTTTTTTAACAACGCCACCTGGTGTTGCTTGTTTTACCGTAGCAACGATAATGTCACCAATGTTAGCATATTTACGACCAGAGCCGCCTAATACTTTAATTGTTAAAAGTTCACGTGCACCAGAGTTGTCAGCAACTTTCAAACGAGATTCTTGTTGGATCATGTTATGAAACCTCCCTTCGGACTAAAAATTCCGATTCGTCTATTTAGATAATAACCGCTTCTTCAACGATTTCAACTAAACGGAAACGCTTAGTAGCAGAAAGCGGGCGAGTTTCCATGATTTTTACGATATCGCCAAGTTTCGCTTGGTTTTGCTCATCATGGGCTTTGTACTTCTTAGAATACTTAACACGTTTTCCGTACAAGGAATGAGTTTTGTAAGTTTCAACTAAAACTGTAATCGTTTTGTCCATTTTGTCAGACACTACACGACCAGTATAAACTTTGCGTTGGTTACGTTCGCTCACTATGCAAACCTCCCCTCAATTTATCGATTAATTCCGATCTCTCTTTCACGAACTACAGTTTTCATACGAGCAATTGCCTTACGCACTTCACGAATGCGAGTTGGATTCTCTAATTGTCCTGTAGCAAGTTGGAAGCGAAGATTAAACAACTCTTCCTTTAAAGCTTTAACTTTTGTTTCGATTTCGGCAGTGGTTAATTCACGAATATCATTAGTTTTCATTAGATTCACCACCATTTTCTTCACGTTTTACGAATTTACATTTCACAGGTAACTTGTGAGCTGCAAGACGTAATGCTTCGCGTGCTACCTCTTCAGATACACCCGCGATTTCGAACATAATTTTCCCAGGTTTTACTACTGCTACCCAGCCTTCTGGTGCCCCTTTACCGGAACCCATACGTACTTCTAGAGGTTTTGCAGTGTAAGGTTTAGAAGGGAAAATTTTAATCCATACTTTACCGCCACGTTTCATGTAACGAGTCATTGCACGACGAGCAGCTTCGATTTGACGGTTTGTAATCCATGAAGCAGCTTGTGCTTGTAAACCGAATTCACCGAAAGCTACTTCAGTTCCACCTTTAGCACGACCACGCATTTTACCACGATGCTCTCTACGATATTTTACGCGTTTTGGCATTAACATATTATTTTCCTCCTTCCTCAGAAGCTTTCTTTTTTGTAGGAAGGACTTCTCCACGGTAGATCCATACTTTTACGCCTAATTTACCGTATGTTGTATCAGCTTCAACTGCTGCATAGTCAATATCAGCGCGAAGTGTATGAAGTGGAACAGTTCCTTCACTGTAAGATTCTGCACGAGCGATATCAGCTCCGCCAAGACGACCAGAAACCTGTGTTTTAATACCTTTAGCACCTGCACGCATAGCACGTTGAATAACTTGCTTTTGTGCACGACGGAATGATACACGGTTTTCTAATTGACGAGCGATGTTTTCGCCTACTAATTTAGCGTTAAGATCAGCTCTCTTAACTTCTAAAATGTTGATGTGTACACGCTTGCCTGTTAATTGGTTAAGAGCTTTACGAAGTGCTTCAACTTCAGTACCACCTTTACCAATTACCATACCAGGTTTTGCAGTGTGAATTGTAACATTTACACGATTTGCTGCACGTTCGATTTCTACTTTAGCAACAGCAGAATCTTTTAAGCGTACATTAATGTACTCACGGATTTTGATGTCTTCATGTAATAATGTAGCGTAATCTTTCTCAGCGAACCAACGAGATTCCCAGTCACGGATAACGCCGACACGAAGACCAATTGGATTAACCTTTTGACCCATCGATTATCCCTCCTTCTTTTCTGATACCACAACTGTGATGTGGCTTGTGCGTTTGTTAATTTGGCTTGCACGACCCATTGCACGTGGACGGAAACGTTTTAACGTTGGACCTTCGTCAACGAAAACTTTCTCAACAACTAGGTTGTTAATGTCCATTTCATAATTGTGCTCTGCATTTGCGATTGCAGATTTTAAAACTTTTTCTACAACTGGAGAAGCAGTTTTTGGTGTGTGGTTAAGGATAGCAATCGCTTCACCCACTTGCTTACCTCGGATTAAGTCTACAACTAAACGAACTTTACGAGGAGCAATACGAACTGTTCTCGCTACTGCTTTAGCTTGCATTGAAGTGCCTCCTCTCATTATCTTCTAGTTTTCTTATCGTCAGCATCATGACCTTTATACGTACGAGTTGGTGCGAATTCACCTAACTTGTGGCCTACCATGTCTTCAGTAACATATACAGGTACATGTTTACGACCGTCATATACAGCGATTGTGTGACCGATGAACTGAGGGAAGATCGTTGAACGACGAGACCAAGTTTTAACAACTTGCTTTTGCTCAGTTTCATTTAGCTTTGCAATTTTACTCATTAAATGATCATCGACAAATGGTCCTTTTTTCAAGCTACGAGCCATTTTGGTGCCTCCCTTCGTGATTGCCGTACGGTTCTTAAAGTGAACCGTACTACAATCCCATTATTTTTTACGACGACGAACGATGAATTTGTCAGACGCTTTGTTTTTCTTACGAGTTTTGAATCCAAGAGTTGGTTTACCCCATGGAGACATTGGAGACTTACGTCCGATTGGTGAACGTCCTTCACCACCACCGTGTGGGTGATCAACTGGGTTCATTACAGAACCACGAACAGTTGGGCGCTTACCTAACCAGCGAGAGCGACCAGCTTTACCGATCTTGATAAGTTCGTGTGACTCGTTACCAACTTGACCTACAGTTGCACGACAAGCAGATAATACAAGACGCACTTCACCAGAAGTTAAACGTACAAGAACGTATTTACCTTCTTTACCAAGTACTTGTGCAGATGTACCAGCAGAACGAACTAATTGTCCACCACGACCTGGTTTAAGCTCGATGTTATGAACAACAGTACCTACTGGAATGTTGATTAATGGTAATGCGTTACCGATTTTAATGTCAGCTTCAGCGCCAGACATAATTTCCATACCTACTTCTAAGTTCTTAGGAGCAAGAATGTAACGTTTTTCACCGTCAACGTAGTTAATTAATGCGATATTCGCAGAGCGGTTTGGATCGTATTCGATCGTAGCAACGCGTCCTGGAATTCCATCTTTGTTACGTTTGAAGTCGATGATACGGTATTGACGCTTATGTCCGCCACCTTGATGACGTACAGTGATTTTACCTTGGTTATTACGACCAGCCTTTTTGCTTAAAGGAGCAAGTAAAGACTTTTCGGGTCTGTCAGTCGTGATTTCAGCGAAATCATTCGTAGTCATGTTACGACGACCGTTAGTAGTTGGATTATACTTTTTAATTCCCATCTCAATTTCCCTCCTTCTTTAGTAAGAATTAAACGCCTTGGAAGATTTCGATTTCTTTGCTGTCAGCAGTTAGCTTAACGATTGCTTTACGACGACGGCTAGTAAAACCAGCGTGACGACCAACGCGTTTTGCTTTCGGCTTGTAGTTCATGATGTTCACTTTTTCTACTTTAACACCAAAGATCGCTTCTAGAGCATCTTTAACTTCTGTTTTATTAGATTTAACGTCCACATCGAACGTGTATTTTTTTTCAGCCATCATTTCCATAGAACGTTCAGTGATAACTGGGCGCTTAATGATATCACGAGGATCTCTCATTATGCAAGCACCTCCTCTACTTTTTCCACTGCCGCTTTTGTCATGATTAGCTTATCATGATGAAGCACGTCTAAAACGTTTACGCCATCAGCAGTGATTACTGTTACTCCAGGGATATTGCGAGCGGATAACTCTACAGATTCGTTTGCATCAGCAGTTACGATAAGAGCTTTCTTCTCAACAGTTAATCCTTTAAGTACTGCTAGCATATCTTTTGTTTTTGGTGCATTTAACACTAGGTCTTCAAGAACTACAATGTTGTTCTCAACTACTTTAGTAGCTAATGCAGATTTGATTGCTAAACGACGAACTTTCTTAGGAAGTTTGTACGCATAGCTTCTTGGTGTAGGTCCGAATACCGTACCACCACCACGCCATTGAGGAGAGCGGATAGACCCTTGACGAGCACGTCCAGTTCCTTTTTGACGCCATGGTTTACGACCACCACCGCGAACTTCAGAGCGAGTTTTTACTTTGTGTGTACCTTGACGTAAAGATGCACGTTGCATCATTACAGCTTCGAAAAGTACAGCTTCATTTGGTTCGATACCGAAAATAGCTTCAGCTAATTCGATTTCACCAACCTGTGAACCAGTTTGGTTATATACAGTAACTTTTGGCATTGGAATTCCTCCTTCCTATTGTGAATTATTTGCTAACCTTCACAGCGCCTTGAACAACTACAAGAGATTTCTTAGCACCTGGAACGTTACCTTTTACTAGTAATAAGTTGCGCTCAGTGTCAACTTGAACGATTTCTAAGTTTTGGATAGTAACTTGGTCTCCACCCATACGTCCAGCAAGTTTTTTGCCTTTGAATACACGGTTCGGAGCAACTGGGCCCATTGAACCTGGACGACGGTGATAGCGAGAACCATGAGACATAGGTCCGCGAGATTGTCCGTGGCGTTTGATAACACCTTGGAAACCTTTACCTTTAGAAATTCCTGTTACATCAACGATTTCACCTGTAGCGAATACGTCAACTTTTACCTCTTGACCAACCTCTAATCCGTCCACGTCTGCATCGCGGATTTCGCGAATGAAGCGCTTAGGAGTTGTAGATGCTTTAGCAGTGTGGCCTTGTTCAGGTTTGTTAGTTAACTTTTCACGCTTATCTTCAAATCCTAACTGAATTGCGTTGTAGCCATCAGTTTCAGTTGTTTTCTTTTGAAGAACAACGTTTGGATTAGCAGCGATAACTGTTACTGGGATTAACTCACCGTTCTCAGCAAATACTTGAGTCATACCGATCTTTCTTCCTAAGATTCCTTTGGTCATGAGTTACACCTCCTACATTTTTAAGTTATATAAATTATAGTTTGATTTCGATATCTACACCAGATGGTAAGTCTAAACGCATTAATGAATCTACTGTTTGTGGAGTAGGGCTCACGATGTCGATTAGACGTTTGTGCGTGCGCATTTCGAATTGCTCACGAGAATCTTTGTACTTATGAACAGCACGAAGAATTGTGTAAACAGTTTTTTCAGTTGGTAATGGGATCGGACCAGAAACTGTTGCCCCAGAACGCTTAGCTGTTTCTACAATTTTCTCAGCTGACTGATCAAGAATACGGTGATCGTAAGCTTTTAAACGGATACGAATTTTTTCTTTTGCCATTATTTTCCCTCCTTCGTTCGCCTATTTCTAAAATAGACCTTCTCCATGGAAATTTCCTCACACCATGCCATGGCAAAGCGGCCGGGTGTGTCAGCAACCTTCCACTTCATCGCAGTCAAAGACCAACATTGTCTATTATACAATGTTATTCGTCTAGATGCAAGCATCTTTTTGTTTGCATCTGCTTTTCTCTACTTTTGCTATTATACATGGCACTTTAAAGAATTTCAAGTTTTCATCTAGCAGAATTCATTTTACAGTTTCTGGATTTCAGTTTTGATGATTTTACATTACTATAGAAGAAACTCGTCAAAATATGAAACAATCATTTTGTTCATTATATAAATGCAAACAAAAACCCCAAGGGAAAATCCCTCGGGGTTTTTTATATCAGTTAAGATTACTCAACGATAGTAGCAACTACGCCGTAACCTACTGTACGTCCACCTTCACGAATAGAGAATTTAGTTCCCTCTTCGATAGCGATTGGAGCGATAAGTTCGATAGTCATTTCTACGTTGTCACCAGGCATTACCATTTCAGTACCTTCTGGTAATTGGATGATACCAGTTACGTCAGTTGTACGGAAGTAGAACTGTGGACGGTAGTTAGCGAAGAATGGAGTGTGACGTCCACCTTCTTCTTTAGATAATACGAAAACTTCAGCTTTGAATTTAGCGTGAGCTTTTACAGAACCGCTTTTTGCAAGTACTTGTCCACGTTGGATGTCTTCACGAGCAACCCCACGAAGTAAAGCACCGATGTTGTCACCAGCTTGAGCTTGGTCAAGAAGTTTACGGAACATTTCTACACCAGTTACAGTTGTAGAAGCATTTTCTTCAGCAAGACCGATGATTTCTACAACGTCACCAACTTTAACGATACCGCGCTCAACACGACCAGTAGCAACTGTACCACGACCTGTGATAGAGAATACATCCTCTACAGGCATTAAGAATGGTTTGTCAGTTTCACGTTCTGGAGTTGGGATGTAAGCATCAACTTCAGCCATTAATTCAATGATTTTTGCTTCCCAATCAGCTTCTCCTTGAAGAGCTTTAAGAGCAGAACCTTTGATTACAGGAATGTCGTCGCCTGGGAATCCGTATTCAGATAATAGGTCGCGAACTTCCATTTCTACTAATTCTAATAATTCTTCGTCGTCTACCATGTCGCATTTGTTTAAGAATACAACGATGTAAGGTACACCTACTTGACGAGAAAGAAGGATGTGCTCACGAGTTTGAGGCATTGGGCCATCAGCAGCAGATACTACTAAGATACCGCCGTCCATTTGAGCAGCACCAGTGATCATGTTTTTAACATAGTCAGCGTGACCTGGGCAGTCAACGTGTGCATAGTGACGAGTTTCAGTTTCGTACTCAACGTGTGCAGTTGAGATTGTGATACCGCGCTCTCTTTCTTCTGGAGCAGCATCGATTTGATCGTATCCGCGTGCTTCAGCACCACCAGCTTTTGCAAGAACTGTAGTGATCGCAGCAGTTAATGTAGTTTTACCATGGTCAACGTGGCCGATTGTACCGATGTTAACATGGGGTTTAGAACGTTCGAATTTAGCTTTAGCCATTCTAAATTCCTCCTTAGTTTATATAGGTTATTTTATATTTAGTCTAGAAAGCGAAACTTGCGTCCCACTTTCTAAGCTTACATAAGTAGTTATACTTGAACAATCGATAAAAATCAATTATTCACCTTTATTTTTTTTGATAATTTCTTCAGAAACAGACTTTGGTACTTCTTCATAGTGGTCAAACACCATAGAGAATGTTCCGCGTCCTTGAGTGTTAGAACGTAATGACGTTGCATAACCGAACATTTCAGAAAGTGGAACCATAGCGCGAACAACTTGAGCGTTACCGCGAGCTTCCATACCTTCTACACGTCCACGACGAGATGTTACGTCACCCATAATGTCACCCATGTACTCTTCAGGAATTACAACTTCAACTTTCATCATTGGCTCAAGGATTACTGGGTTACATTTAGAAACCGCAGCTTTAAGTGCCATAGATGCAGCGATTTTGAACGCCATCTCAGATGAATCGACATCATGGTAAGATCCGTCAACTAATGCAGCTTTAATGTCTACTACTGGATATCCAGCAAGTACACCATTTTTAAGTGCATCTTCAAGACCTGCGCCTACAGCTGGGATGTATTCACGTGGAACAACACCACCGACGATCTTGTTTTCGAATTCGAATCCTTTACCTTCTTCGTTAGGTTCAAACTCAATCCAAACGTGTCCGAATTGTCCACGTCCACCAGATTGACGAGCGAACTTACCTTCAACTTTCGCAGCAGAGCGGAAAGTCTCACGGTATGCTACCTGAGGAGCACCAACGTTTGCTTCAACTTTGAACTCACGGCGCATACGGTCAACGATGATATCAAGGTGAAGTTCACCCATACCAGCGATGATTGTTTGGCCAGTTTCTTGGTCAGTGTGAGCACGGAATGTTGGATCTTCTTCAGAAAGCTTAGCTAATGCTGTACCCATTTTATCTTGGTCAGCTTTAGATTTTGGTTCGATAGCTACAGAGATAACTGGCTCTGGGAATTCCATAGACTCAAGGATAACAAGGCTCTTCTCGTCACAAAGAGTATCACCAGTAGTAGTATCTTTTAAACCTACAGCAGCAGCGATGTCACCAGCGTAAACTGTTGAGATCTCTTCACGGCTGTTAGCGTGCATTTGTAGGATACGACCTACACGCTCACGCTTACCTTTAGTTGAGTTTTTCACGTATGATCCAGAGTTTAACACACCAGAGTACACACGGAAGAACGTTAACTTACCAACATAAGGGTCAGTCATGATTTTGAATGCTAATGCTGAGAAAGGCTCTTCATCGCTAGACTTACGTTCTACTTCTTCATCTGTATCAGGAACGATACCTTTAATAGCAGGTACGTCTAATGGAGATGGTAGGTAGTCGATAACTGCGTCTAACAGAATTTGAACACCTTTGTTTTTGAATGCAGAACCACAGATTACTGGGAAGAATTCTACAGAAGTTGTAGCCTTACGGATACCAGCTTTAAGCTCTTCTACAGTGATTTCTTCACCTTCTAGGTACTTCATCATCATTTCTTCATCTAGCTCAGCTACCGCTTCGATAAGTTTTCCACGGTATTCTTCAGCTAGTTCTTTGTGCTCTTCAGGAATCTCAACACGTTGAATGTCTGTTCCTAAATCGTTACCGTACATGTAAGCACATTCTTCAACAAGGTCAATGATACCATTGAACTCATCTTCAGCACCGATTGGTAACTGAATTGGATGTGCGTTTGCTTGTAAACGATCGTGGATTGTTCCTACAGAGTATAAGAAGTCCGCACCAATCTTATCCATTTTGTTAACGAATACGATACGAGGTACGCCATAAGTAGTAGCCTGACGCCAAACAGTTTCTGTTTGTGGTTCAACACCAGATTGTGCATCAAGTACTGCTACCGCGCCATCAAGTACGCGTAAAGAACGTTCTACTTCTACTGTGAAGTCTACGTGACCTGGAGTGTCAATGATGTTTACACGGTGACCTTTCCATTGTGCTGTAGTTGCAGCAGAAGTAATTGTGATACCACGCTCTTGCTCTTGCTCCATCCAGTCCATCTGAGATGCACCTTCGTGAGTTTCACCGATTTTATGAATACGTCCTGTGTAGTACAGAATACGCTCAGTAGCTGTTGTTTTACCAGCATCGATGTGAGCCATGATACCAATATTACGAGTGTTTTCTAAAGAGAACTCTCTTCCCATTTGGTGTCTTGCTCCTTCCATATATGGATTGGATTTTTTATTTTAAGTAGCAAAAAAGCCACTTTATATTGTTACATATGTCAGTATGTCCAGTACTCTCATTATGTAAAACGAGCGCCATTGAAAGGGAGAGGCATTCTCCCTCTCCACACTTCCATAAGCGACAAATAAAGCGGTCTATGCTTACATTTATTTTACGTTGTATCCTACCAACGGTAATGAGCAAATGCTTTGTTAGCTTCTGCCATTTTATGAGTGTCTTCACGTTTCTTAACAGATGCACCAGCGTTGTTAGCTGCATCTAAGATTTCGTTAGCAAGACGCTCTTCCATAGTTTTTTCACCACGAAGACGAGCGTAGTTTACTAACCAACGAAGACCTAAAGTTGTACGGCGTTCTGGACGAACCTCAACTGGAACTTGGTAGTTAGCACCACCAACACGACGAGCGCGTACTTCAAGAACAGGCATAATGTTCTTAAGAGCTTGCTCGAATACTTCCATTGGCTCTTTACCAGTACGTTCGCTTACGATATCGAACGCATTATAAAGAATTGTTTGAGATTTACCTTTTTTACCGTCAACCATCATTTTGTTGATAAGGCGTGTTACTAGCTTTGAATTGTACATTGGATCTGGTAACACGTCACGTTTTGCAACAGGTCCTTTACGAGGCATATTGAGTTCCTCCTTTCATTAAAAAGTTATTATTTCTTAGCCGCTTTTGGCTTTTTAGTACCGTATTTAGAACGGCCTTGCATACGCTTGTCAACACCAGCTGTATCAAGCGCACCACGAACGATGTGGTAACGTACCCCTGGTAAGTCTTTTACACGACCACCGCGAATTAATACTACGCTGTGCTCTTGTAAGTTGTGACCGATACCTGGGATGTATGCTGTTACCTCAATACCATTTGTTAAACGAACACGAGCATATTTACGTAACGCTGAGTTTGGTTTCTTTGGAGTCATTGTACCAACACGAGTACATACACCACGTTTTTGAGGTGCAGAGATATCAGTTGATTTTTTCTTTAAAGAGTTAAAACCTTTGTTTAACGCAGGTGATTTAGATTTCCATACTTTATCAGTACGACCATTTCTCACTAATTGGTTAATAGTAGGCATTTGATTATCCTCCCTTCGCATGTTTGTATGACCACATATCCAGGTGGTTCATTATTAGTTGAAAACAAAGTTTTTGCAAGGGAGAGCAAATGCTCTCTCCTCACAAAAACAGTTTTAACTTATTATTCCTATTGCTGAAGCTCCCACTTGAATCCCCGCAACTTTTCCAAGTTTACGAACTGATTCAACTTTTGTTATGGGTATGTTATGTTGCAATGCAGTACGAATGATAACATGGGTTAACCGCATATCAGCATCTTCTGCAATGACAACTTCTTTAACTATACCATTTTTGATTGCTTCCAATGTGCGTTTATGACCAACGACCACATTTTCAGCATTTGACACTTTTTGATAAGACATATAAATATCCTCCAAAGCATCGTTCAGGAGCAACCTTGCTTATAGTAACATTTTGACTCATACAATGTCAACTAGGATTAACTGTTTTTATACAAAATTTACGACGGAAAATTTTACTGTTCCACATAAACTTCATCGTTTTCTACATTCATGTCATCTTGTGTTGTTTTAACAAGATCCACTTTGCGATAACGATTCATACCTGTTCCAGCAGGAACAAGTTTACCGATAATAACATTTTCTTTCAATCCTAGAAGCTCATCACGTTTACCCTTAATTGCTGCATCAGTTAAGACACGAGTTGTTTCTTGGAACGATGCTGCAGATAAGAATGAATCTGTTTCAAGTGAAGCTTTTGTAATACCAAGTAGAACAGGTCTAGCTGTTGCTGGTTGTTTACCTTGTAGTAACACCTTCGCATTTGCATCAGTAAACTGATGGATATCTAGTAATGTTCCTGGTAATACATCTGTTTCACCTGCATCACTTACACGAACTTTACGTAACATTTGGCGTACCATTACTTCTACGTGTTTGTCACCAATTTCTACCCCTTGCATACGGTATACTTTTTGAACTTCACGTAATAAGTATTCTTGAACTGCCGTAATGTCCGTTACTTTTAGTAATTCTTTCGGATCAATAGAACCTTCTGTTAACTCTTTACCGTGGCTAATTTGCTGTCCTGGAATTACTTTCAGACGAGCACCGTAAGGAATAGCATACGTACGAGTTTCAACTTCACCCTGTACAACTACTTCTTGGCGATCTTTAACATCGTTGATCGCTGCGATAACACCGTCGATTTCACTGATAACTGCCTGACCTTTCGGATTACGAGCTTCGAAGATCTCTTGGATACGAGGTAAACCTTGAGTGATATCATCTCCGGCAACCCCACCTGTATGGAACGTACGCATCGTTAACTGTGTACCTGGCTCACCGATAGATTGAGCTGCGATAATACCTACCGCTTCCCCTACCTCTACGTCTGTTCCAGTTGCTAAGTTACGACCGTAACACTTCTTACATACACCGTGGCGAGTGTTACACGTGAACGCTGAACGAATGTTTACAGTTTCAACACCCGAATTTTCAACGATATGAGCGATATCTTCAGTAATTAATTGATTTTCAGCAACTAATACTTCACCTGTTTCAGGATGTTTTACAGTTTTTCTTGCAAAACGTCCAACAAGACGATCATATAATGACTCGATAACTTCATTACCCTCTTTAATCGCACCAATTAATAAACCGCGATCTGTTCCACAATCATCTTCACGAACGATTACATCTTGTGCAACGTCAACAAGACGACGTGTTAAGTAACCAGAATCGGCAGTTTTCAGTGCTGTATCGGCAAGACCTTTACGCGCACCATGCGTAGAGATGAAGTACTCAAGTACTGTTAAACCTTCACGGAAACTTGATTTGATTGGAAGTTCGATGATACGACCAGATGGATTGGCCATCAGACCACGCATACCAGCAAGCTGAGTAAAGTTCGATGCGTTACCACGGGCACCGGAATCACTCATCATGAAGATTGGGTTGCGTTTATTCAAGGATTTCATCAGTTTTCCTTGGATAACATCTTTTGCATTACTCCAAATAGAGATAACGCGATCGTAACGTTCTTCTTCCGTGATTAAACCGCGACGGAATTGTTTAATTACATTATCTACTTTTGCTTGTGCTTCGTGGAGAATTTCATCTTTTTCACCTAATACAAGAATGTCAGATACCCCAACTGTAATACCAGCTTTTGTAGAGTACTTGAATCCTAAGTTTTTCATACGGTCAAGCATGCGAGACGTTTCTGTAATTTTGAAACGTTTAAACACTTCCGCAATGATGTTACCAAGGATTTTCTTGCTGAATGGCGCCACTTCTTCGCGACTAGCAATAATCTCTTTAATGTTCGCACCTTTTTCAACGAAATATTTCGCTGGTGTTTCTTTTTCAAGGTTTGAATTTGTTGGTTCATTAATATAAGGGAACGACTCTGGTAAGATTTCGTTAAATATTAATTTACCAACTGTTGTTAATAGAAGCATACTCTTTTGTTCTTCAGTAAATGTTGCGTTGTTTACTGCGCTTGCAGCTACTGCAACACGTGTATGAAGATGTACATATCCATTTTGGTATGCAAGTAATGCCTCGTTCGCATCTTTGAAGACCATACCTTCACCGATTGCACCTTCACGCTCAAGTGTTAAGTAGTAGTTACCTAATACCATATCCTGAGATGGAGTAACAACTGGTTTACCGTCTTTCGGGTTCAAGATGTTTTGTGCCGCTAACATAAGAAGACGAGCTTCTGCTTGTGCTTCTGATGATAAAGGTACGTGAACGGCCATTTGGTCACCGTCAAAGTCCGCGTTGTATGCAGTACATACAAGTGGGTGAAGACGGATTGCGCGACCTTCTACTAATGTAGGTTCAAACGCCTGAATACCAAGACGGTGAAGTGTTGGTGCGCGGTTTAGAAGTACTGGATGTTCTTTAATCACAGATTCTAAAACGTCCCAAACTTCAGGTTGTACACGCTCGATTTTACGTTTCGCACTCTTAATGTTGTGTGCTAATCCTTTTTCAACTAACTCTTTCATTACGAAAGGTTTGAACAGTTCAAGCGCCATCTCTTTTGGTAATCCACATTGGTACATCTTTAAGTTCGGTCCTACAACGATTACAGAACGACCAGAGTAGTCAACACGTTTACCTAATAAGTTTTGACGGAAGCGTCCTTGTTTACCTTTAAGCATGTGAGATAGTGATTTTAATGGACGGTTACCTGGTCCAGTAACTGGACGGCCACGACGACCATTATCGATTAATGCGTCTACAGCTTCTTGTAACATACGTTTTTCGTTCTGAACGATAATGCTTGGTGCACCTAAGTCCAATAGACGTTTTAAACGGTTGTTACGGTTAATTACACGACGGTATAAGTCGTTTAAGTCAGAAGTAGCAAAACGTCCACCATCTAACTGTACCATTGGGCGTAGTTCTGGTGGGATTACTGGTAGAACATCTAAGATCATCCAAGATGGCTCATTTCCAGAGTTACGGAATGCTTCTAATACTTCTAGACGTTTAATAGCACGAGTACGGCGTTGTCCTTGTGCTGTTTTTAATTCTTCTTTTAAGAAGTCTACTTCTTTATCTAAATCGATGTCTTGTAATAGCTTTTTAATCGCTTCTGCACCCATAGCAGCTTGGAATGTGCTACCATATCGATCACGATATGCACGGTATTCTTTTTCAGAAAGTAATTGCTTCTTATCAAGTGGTGTATCTCCACTTTCTGTTACAACATAAGAAGCGAAATAAATTACTTCTTCAAGCGCGCGAGGGGACATGTCTAAGACAAGTCCCATGCGGCTCGGGATACCTTTGAAATACCAAATATGAGATACAGGAGCAGCTAATTCGATATGACCCATACGTTCACGACGCACTTTCGCACGCGTTACTTCAACGCCACATCGATCACAAACTACACCTTTATAACGTACACGTTTGTATTTTCCGCAATGACATTCCCAGTCCTTTTGTGGTCCGAAAATACGCTCACAGAACAAGCCATCTTTTTCAGGCTTTAACGTACGATAGTTAATTGTTTCTGGTTTCTTAACTTCACCGTATGACCAAGAACGAATCTTGTCAGGTGAAGCAAGTCCAATCTTCATATATTCAAAGTTATTTACATCTATCAAGGGGCCTACCTCCCTTTTAGTCTACAGGTTATCCCAATTATTCCTTAGTTGTCTCAACTTCGACATTCAATTTGTCTGCTGATTGATGATCATCGTCATCTTCCGTATCACGCATTTCAATTTCTGTATCGTCGCTAGACATCATTTTAACGTCCATACCTAAACTTTGCAGCTCTTTAATCAATACTTTGAATGATTCAGGAACGCCTGGTTCTGGAACATTTTCGCCTTTAACAATTGCTTCATACGTCTTAACACGTCCAACAACATCATCAGACTTCACTGTTAAGATTTCTTGAAGAGTATAAGCAGCACCATAAGCTTCAAGTGCCCAAACCTCCATCTCACCGAAACGCTGTCCACCGAACTGAGCTTTACCTCCAAGAGGCTGCTGCGTTACAAGTGAGTATGGTCCAGTAGAACGAGCATGAAGTTTATCGTCAACCATGTGCGCAAGTTTGATCATATACATGACACCAACAGATACACGGTTATCGAATGGTTCACCAGTACGTCCGTCATACAGGATTGTTTTCGCGTCATTTGCCATACCAGCTTCTTCAATTGTGCCCCAAACATCTTCCTCACGAGCACCATCGAATACTGGTGTTGCAATGTGAATGCCAAGGTATCTTGCTGCCATACCAAGATGAAGCTCTAATACCTGACCGATATTCATACGAGATGGTACCCCTAATGGGTTTAACATGATATCGATTGGCGTACCGTCTGGTAAGTAAGGCATATCTTCTTCTGGTAAAATACGAGAGATAACACCTTTGTTACCGTGACGTCCGGCCATCTTGTCACCTTCAGAAATTTTACGTTTTTGAACGATATATGCACGCACAAGTTGATTCACGCCTGGTGGCAATTCGTCGCCATCTTCACGGTTGAATACTTTTACGTCTAAGATAATACCGCCACCACCGTGTGGTACACGTAGTGATGTATCACGTACTTCACGCGCTTTTTCTCCAAAGATAGCATGTAATAGACGTTCTTCAGCTGTTAATTCTGTTACACCTTTAGGTGTTACTTTACCAACAAGTAAATCTCCATCTTTTACTTCCGCACCAACGCGAATGATACCGCGCTCGTCAAGGTTGCGTAATGCATCTTCCCCAACGTTTGGAATGTCACGTGTAATTTCTTCTGGTCCAAGCTTCGTATCACGAGCTTCTGACTCATATTCTTCAATATGAATAGAAGTGTACACATCATCTTTTACAAGGCGCTCACTCATAATGATCGCATCCTCGTAGTTATAACCGTCCCAAGTCATGAAACCAACAAGCACGTTACGTCCAAGTGCTAGTTCACCTAATTCCATAGAAGGACCATCCGCAAGGATTTCACCTTTTACAACTTCATTTCCAACACTTACGATTGGACGTTGGTTGTAGCAAGTTCCTTGGTTAGAACGAATGAATTTTTGCATTTTGTAGCGATCTAAGTCGCCTTTTACTGTTTGACCGTCAACTTCTACATAGCGACGTACCCAAACTTCACGTGCTTCTACTCGTTCAACAATACCAGGGTGTTTACAGATTACTGCAGCACCTGAGTCTTTTGCTGATACGTACTCCATACCTGTACCTACAATCGGAGATTCCGGATTCATTAACGGAACCGCCTGACGTTGCATGTTCGCTCCCATAAGTGCGCGGTTAGAGTCATCGTTTTCTAAGAACGGAATACAAGCTGTCGCTGCCGACACTACTTGTTTTGGTGATACATCCATGTAGTCGATGCGTTCTTTATTTGTGACAATGTTTTCACCACGGAAACGAGCTACGATATCTTCATCAAGGAATTCTCCTTCTTCAGATAATTTCATATTCGCTTGGGCTACAACATAATTATCTTCTTCATCTGCTGTTAAATAATCAACATGCCCTGTTACAAGACCAGTTTCTGGGTCAACACGACGGTATGGTGTTTCAATGAAACCAAACTCATTTACTTTCGCGAACGAAGATAATGAGTTAATCAAACCGATGTTTGGTCCCTCTGGTGTTTCAATCGGACACATACGACCATAGTGAGAGTAGTGAACGTCACGTACTTCAAAGCCTGCGCGCTCACGCGTTAAACCACCAGGTCCTAATGCAGATAATCTTCGTTTGTGAGTTAACTCTGCTAACGGATTTGTTTGGTCCATGAACTGAGATAACTGAGAACTTCCGAAGAACTCTTTAATAGATGCAATAACAGGACGAATATTAATTAATGCCTGTGGTGTAATTGCATTTGTATCTTGGATCGACATTCTCTCACGAACAACACGTTCCATACGAGAAAGACCGATACGGAATTGATTTTGTAATAGTTCTCCAACAGAACGCAGACGACGGTTTCCTAAGTGGTCGATATCATCTGTATCCCCTACTTTATATAGTAGGTTGAAGAAGTAACTGATAGAAGCAAGGATATCACCTGGTGTGATGTGTTTTACATCGCGAGTAATATTTGCATTACCAATTACGTTAATTACGCGCTCGCCTTCTGACTCAGGAGCATAAATCTTAATAGATTGCAGCTCAACATCGCCTTCTACCACTCCACCCATTGGTTTCGCTGTTTTGAATCCAATGTTTTTCTCTAAGTAAGGTAAAATGCGATCAAGTGTACGACGATCTAAGATTGTTCCTTCTGCCGCTAAAATTTCACCAGTTTCTGGATCCACTAATGTTTCAGCTAAACGTTGATTAAACAATCTGTTTTTAATGTGTAACTTTTTGTTGATCTTGTAGCGACCTACATTTGCTAAATCGTAGCGCTTTGGATCAAAGAAACGAGACACAAGTAAGCTCTTAGCATTTTCTACTGTTGGTGGTTCACCAGGACGTAGGCGCTCATAAATTTCAAGCAATGCTTTTTCTGTGCTATCTGTGTTGTCTTTTTCTAATGTGTTGCTTAAGTATTCGTTATCACCTAAAAGCTCGGTGATTTCTTGATCAGAGCCAAACCCTAATGCGCGTAACAAAACAGTTACAGGAAGTTTACGCGTACGGTCAATACGCACATATACAACATCCTTAGCATCTGTCTCATACTCTAACCAAGCTCCGCGGTTTGGAATTACAGTAGCAGTAAAACCACGTTTTCCGTTTTTATCCACTTTGCCACTATAGTATACGCTTGGAGAGCGAACTAACTGGGAAACGATAACACGTTCTGCACCGTTAATTACGAATGTTCCAGTCTCTGTCATGAGTGGGAAATCTCCCATGAACACATCTTGTTCTTTTACTTCACCAGTTTCCTTGTTGATTAGACGCACTTTTACACGAAGTGGTGCTGCATACGTCACATCACGCTCTTTGCATTCGTCTACAGAGTATTTAGGTTCACCTAAGCTGTAGTCGATAAATTCAAGCGATAGATTTCCCGTAAAGTCTTCAATCGGAGAAATGTCTTGGAACATTTCTCGCAAACCCTCATCAAGAAACCACTGATAAGAAGAGGTTTGAATTTCGATAAGATTTGGTAACTCTAATACTTCACTAATACGGGCATAACTTCTTCGTTGGCGGTGGCGTCCGTATTGAACTAGTTGACCTGTCAACTGCTTCACCCCTCAAATCATGAGTATTATAAATGCACAAAAAAATTTGTGCAAAATCACAAATAAATACAACTACTGCTATTTAGCGTAGTCTTTTTTCTCTTAAAGATAAATACGTTGAGTCTTTCTACCTGTTCAAAAAAGAAAAATGGCTTCTATAAGAAAACCATCATTCTGTTTCATAATCTGCTGATTTTACTATCTTTTCCAAGAGAAACAAAAATATACATCTTTCTCAACGCAGAAAATCATATATTGGCATTGTATAATGTTAACATAGCCAAAAATAACCGTCAACGTTTTTTTGATTTTATGATATAATATCCTTTTTTCTTTTCTACAACTTCGACTTCAGAAAACACTTCTTCTAGTTTCTTCAGCGCAGATGGTGCACCTTGTTTCTTTTGAATAACAATCCACAACTCTCCACCTGGAACTAAATGTTCTACAGCTTTTTCTAAAATCTCATGCACGATATCTTTACCTGCACGAATTGGAGGATTAGATAGAATAGCAGCATACATACCATCTACATTTTCATAGACGCTACTTTGAAAAATGTGCACATTTCCAATTCTATTGTTAGCGGCATTTTCTTTTGCAAGCTCAAGTGCCCTTTCATTCACATCCACCATGTGAACTTTACGGTCTTGAAACTCTTTCGCCAACGATAAACCAATTGGTCCATATCCACAACCTACGTCTAATATGTCACCTTTAATATCTGGCACTTGAAACGCTTCAATTAAAAGACGAGAACCAAAGTCCACTTCGTTTTTCGAGAACACCCCACGGTCAGATAAGAAAGTAAATTGAGATCCACGAAGCGTAAATTCCCATCGCTTACGATCACTTTTACTAGAAGGGTCGTTAGAAAAATAATGGTCTGCCATATGGCCACCTCTTTTCTTTACAGTTAAAAAAAAAGCTCGCATGAGAGCGAGCTTTTTTTAAAGCATCAAAAGTTAATTACTTAACTTCTACAGCAGCGCCAACTTCTTCAAGTTTAGCTTTGATTTCTTCAGCTTCTTCTTTAGCAGCAGCTTCTTTGATTACTTTTGGAGTGTTGTCAACTAATTCTTTAGCTTCTTTTAAGCCAAGACCAGTGATTTCACGAACAACTTTGATAACTTTGATTTTTTGTGCACCAGCGCTAGTTAGTTCCACATCAAATTCAGTTTTCTCAGCAGCAGCTTCTCCAGCGCCACCAGCAACAGCTACAGGAGCAGCAGCAGTTACGCCGAATTCTTCCTCGATAGCTTTTACTAAGTCGTTAAGTTCTAATACAGTCATAGATTTAACTGCTTCAATGATTTGTTCTTTAGTCATTGTAAATATCCTCCCTTAAATAGGTTTGTATTGTTTTATCGATAATACGTAATTATCTTTTAAAAAATTAAGCGCCTTGCTCTTCCTTTTGGTCTGCAACTGCTTTAGTAGCAAGTGCAAGGTTACGGATTGGAGCTTGAAGAACGCTAAGAAGCATAGAAAGTAAGCCTTCACGTGATGGAAGAGTAGCGATAGCTTTAACCTCATCAAGTGTTACAAGTTTACCTTCGATTACGCCCGCTTTAATTTCTAAAGCTTCATGATCTTTAGCGAAGTCGTTTAATACTTTCGCAGGAGCAACTACATCCTCGTTACTGAACGCGATTGCGTTTGGTCCTGTTAAGAATTCATTTAACTCAGCCATTTCAGCAGATTCTGCAGCACGACGAGTTAGAGAGTTTTTGTAAACTTTGAACTCAACGCCAGCTTCACGTAATTGCTTACGTAATTCTGTTGCTTCAGAAACTGTTAAACCACGGTAGTCAACAACGATTGTAGATTTACTAGCGCGAAGTTTGTCCGCGATTTCAGTTACAACTTGTTGTTTAGTTTCGATTACTTTGCTCATGTTATTACACCTCCTGTAGATTATATAGAAGATGTACCGAAAGTGCACTAAAAACCTCCATGCCCAACTTGTAGACATGGAGGCATATAGTCACAGAAAAAAATTCCGCTTCGTATATTAACACCTAGGTAGGAAATTAAGTCTATTGACACCTACTGTCTACGGTACACTAATTAAATTCACAACATAAATGATTATATTAAAACTTCTTTATGAAGTCAACTTCCAAAATTTACGCTAATGTAGAAACGTCTACACGTACGCCAGGTCCCATTGTAGAAGCAACTGTTACGTTCTTCATGTAAGTACCTTTTGCAGCAGCTGGCTTAACTTTTTGTAAAGTGTCAGCGATTGTTCTGAAGTTTTCTACTAATTTAGCATCTTCGAAAGATACTTTACCGATTGGAACGTGGATGTTACCAGCTTTATCAACGCGGTATTCAACTTTACCAGCTTTGATTTCGTTAACAGCTTTAGTTACATCGAAAGTAACTGTTCCAGTTTTAGGGTTTGGCATTAAACCTTTAGGTCCTAATACGCGACCAAGTTTACCAACTTCACCCATCATGTCAGGAGTTGCTACTACTACATCGAAATCGAACCAACCTTGTTGGATTTTACCGATGTAATCAGCATCGCCTACGAAGTCAGCTCCAGCAGCTTCAGCTTCTTTAGCTTTTTCACCTTTAGCGAATACTAATACACGTTGTACTTTACCAGTACCGTGTGGAAGAACAACTGCACCACGGATTTGTTGGTCAGCTTTCTTAGGGTCAACACCTAAACGGAATGCAGCTTCTACAGTTGCATCAAATTTAGCTGTGTTTGTTTTCTTTACTAATTCTACTGCTTCTGTTGCAGAGTAAGCAGCTGCACGATCAACAAGCTTTGCAGCTTCTACGTACTTTTTACCTCTTTTAGCCATTTTTATTTCCTCCTCGAATGTGGTTTTAGCGGAATAACCTCCCACGTTTACGCTTATTTTCAGGTATAACCTGAGGATGCGCGCCACCCATTTATTTAAAAACGATAATCATTTACGATAATAAAGGTTGCGAATTGGAATTCCAGACCCGCAACCTTTTTTAAAAAACAAATCGAATTAGTCTTCGATAACGATGCCCATACTGCGTGCAGTACCTTCAACCATACGCATTGCAGCTTCTACGCTAGCAGCGTTTAGGTCAGGCATTTTAGTTTCAGCGATTTCGCGTACTTTATCACGCTTAACAGTTGCCACTTTATTACGGTTTGGTTCACCAGAACCAGACTCAATACCAGCTACTTTCTTAAGAAGAACAGCAGCAGGAGGAGTTTTAGTAATGAAAGTGAATGAACGGTCCTCAAATACCGTAATTTCAACAGGGATGATAAGACCAGCTTGATCTGCTGTACGAGCGTTAAACTCTTTACAGAAGCCCATGATGTTAACACCTGCTTGTCCTAATGCTGGACCAACTGGTGGAGCTGGGTTAGCTTTACCTGCAGGAATTTGAAGCTTTACCATTTTAATTACCTTTTTAGCCACGAGACACACCTCCTTAAGTCCGTGATGTGGTCAATTGGACAGTGATTTGCCCTCCCACGTCATATTTTATCTCTAAGGATAAAATCTTTCAAAAAACGTCTCCGATAACGAAGACGTACTGACTTAAAAGATATTATCACTTTTTACAATTCATTTCAAGTTTCATTTTATAATTTTTCAATTTGATGGAAGTCAAGTTCAACTGGAGTCTCGCGACCAAACATGTCCACAAGCACGCTAACCTTCTTCTTCTCCACATCAATTTCTTCGATAGCACCTGTATAATCTGCGAATGGCCCCTCATTTACACGTACTGTCTCATGAAGTTCAAAGTCGAAATCAACCACCTCGTTGTCCATTCCCATATGTTTCATAATGGTAACAACTTCCTCTTCTAATAGAGGTGATGGTTTAGATCCAGAACCAGAAGAACCAACGAACCCAGTTACACCTGGTGTGTTACGTACAACATACCAAGAGTCATCAGTCATGATTAATTCTACTAATACATAACCTGGGAACACTTTTCTTTTCATTAATTTTTCTTTACCATTTTTCATTTCTACTTCTACTTCTTCCGGGACAACAACACGGAAAATTTTATCTTGCATACCCATTGATTCTACACGTTTCTCTAGGTTTGCTTTTACTTTATTTTCATATCCAGAATAAGTATGGACAACATACCAACTTTTTTCCATTCATTTAGGACGAGCGTCCTTCCCTCCCTGACGTACATTTTTTTGCGCAAATGAAAAAACCCGTTCACCGGGCTTTTACACAGTTCTTATAAATAACATTATATCATGGATAAGTGCTTCTTATTCAAGAATTAACCAAGAATTAACCGAATTAAAGAAGAAATGCCCATATCAACAACTGCGAAGAAAATCGCAAAGAAGACAACTGTAGCGATAACAGTCGCTGTTGAACGGAGTAATTCATCTTTTTTAGGCCAACTTACTTTTTTCATTTCGCGACCTACATCGCCGAAAAAGTTCGTTAAACGCATCTACGGGACCTCCAGTGTATTATTTCAATTATTTATTTTGTTTCCTTGTGAACTGTATGCTGATTGCATGTTTTACAAAATTTCTTTATTTCAAGTCGCTCTACTGAGCTCGTATCTTTCATCGTAGAGTAGTTTCGATTTTTACACTCTTCACATGAGAGTACAACTTTTTTCCTCATTAGTTACACCAACCTTGTAACATTATGTCCCTAAAAATGTATCATACAATAAAAGACAATGTCAATGTCATGCCTTTTGTACTCCCTACAAAAAGAAAACAGGTGATTTTTACACCTGTAGTACTTGTTATGAATTTAAAGTAGTACTCTCTCGCATTTCCATATATCGTTCCAATTTCCGCTTCACCCTCTGTAAAGCGTTATCAATAGATTTCACATGTCTATTTAACTGTTCCGAAATCTCTTGATAAGAACGGCCGTCTAGATATAAAGAAAGCACTTTTCTTTCTAAATCGCTTAATAATTCAGATATTTTAGATTCTATGTCTGTATATTCTTCCTGACTTATAATCATTTCTTCAGGATCAGTTACCTTCGCTTCCGAAATAACATCTAATAATGTCCGATCAGATTCCTCGTCATAAATCGGTTTATCTAAAGACACATATGAATTTAACGGAATATGCTTTTGCCTGGTTGCTGTTTTAATAGCGGTAATAATTTGTCGAGTGATACACAGTTCAGCAAATGCTTTGAATGAAGACAGCTTGTCCTCCTTATAATCACGAATCGCTTTAAACAATCCAATCATACCTTCTTGAACAATATCTTCTCGATCGGCACCCACTAAGAAATAAGATCTCGATTTCGCGCGAACAAAGTTCTTATATTTGTGAATCAAATATTCTAGAGCGTCAGTATTACCTTTTCGAACTAACTCAACGATTGCCTCATCTTCTAAATCACGAAATGTAACGTCGCCTACACTTACGAAGCCTGCTTCCACCTTGATCCCTCCGACCGCTATTTATTTAGCAATATTATACAGTAAAAAGACAAAGAGCGTCAATGCTTCAACGCTCTCCTCTTCTTAATTTTTCTAACTTTTCTGTAATATCTTTACTAAATATCTTTCGCATGGCGGGTTGCTTTTCTTTTGTGTCTTGTGTACGCCTTCTTACTTGTTGCTCCATCGCTTGTACTTCCAACTCTAATTCCCGCGCAGATTTCCGGAGCGCACCTTGAGCAAATATAACCCATTGTTCCGTATAATCAGAAGTCGCAACATATATTTGCGTATTTATATTTCTAAGTTCAATCGCAAGTTGCTCTATCTTTTCATCTGCCGTTTGATTCTTCCTCGTGAATATAACTTCCACACGCGATTGTTTCATCTTTTTTTCAATACCGTGGACTGTATACGCATCAAAAACTATCATTACCTTTGTCCCTGTGTAACCTTGGTAATCCGCCATCTTATCAATCAGTGCATCTCTTGATGACTGCAAATCTACATCCCGTAGTTTCTTCAAGTCTCCCCAAGCTCCAATAATGTTATAACCGTCAACGATTAAAATATCGTTCATTTTTTATTTACCAATTTCGTTACGTTTACGATATACCTCATACATTAACAAACTTGCGGCCACTGAAGCATTTAAGGATGTAACTTTACCAACCATCGGTAAAGTAATTAAGAAATCACATTTTTCACCAATAATACGACTCATACCTTTTCCTTCACTTCCAATTACTAATCCAATTGGCATTTTACCATCTAAATTACGATAATCCGTTTTCCCTTTTGCATCTGTACCAGCAATCCAAAGTCCACGTTCTTTTAATTCATCGATTGTACGAGATAAATTCGTTACGCGTGCAACAGGAATATATTCAATTGCCCCAGTAGATGCTTTCGCAACTGATGCAGTAAGTCCCACAGCTCTTCTTTTCGGAATTATAATTCCATGAGCCCCTGTTGCGTCCGCAGTACGCATAATAGAACCTAGGTTATGCGGGTCTTCAATTTCATCTAGAATTAAGAAGAACGGATCTTCGTTACGCTTCTCTGCTACTTTAAATAGATCTTCTAGCTCCGCATATTGATATGCGGCCACTTGAGCAATTACACCTTGATGGTTCCCCTCAACTAATTGATCTAACTTCTTTTTTGGTGCATGTTGCAAAATAATTTTATTTTCTTTCGCTAGTGCTAGTACAATTTGTACTTGTCCTTTGGCAGCACCTTCTGCGATCCAAATTTTATTAATATCTCTCCCTGATCGTAACGCTTCAATTACAGGGTTACGTCCGATAATATATTCACTACTCATGATGATGTGCCCCCTTCCTTTTCTTCTAGAACAGCAATTGCCTTATATACAATTTCGTCTAATCTTTCACGATTATTTAATAAGTGATGATAGCCAATTAACGCTTCAAAGGCTGTACTATGTCGATATGTTTGTACATCTGTATTTTTCGGAACAGTACCTGAATTTGCATTACGCCCTCTTCTTAGTACTGCCTCTTCTTCCTCAGTTAAAAATGCTGTCTCTAATAAATGATAAACAACTTTCGCCTGTGCTTTTGCCGAAACAAAGCTTGTCCCTAATCGATGCAACTGATTAGGACGAACCTTCCCTTTTTGAAGTAGGTGATAGCGGATATATTGTTCATATACCGCATCACCCATATATGCTAACGCTAAGCTGTTTAATTGCTTTGCATCAATCATTCTTATCCTCTTTTCCATCTTGTACCTTGAGCGGTATCTTCTAAAATAATATTACGATCTTTTAAATCATCGCGAATTTGATCTGATAATGCAAAATCACGATTTTTACGAGCTTCAATACGTTTTTGAATAAGCGCCTCAATTTCTTCATCTAGTAACTCTTCTTGTGCTAATTCTAACCCTAAAATATCAAATAATGTTTCAAGTTGTTTTACGTATGCTTGAATTACCACTGTAGACGTATGTTCTTCCAGTAAATATTGATTTGCATGATTTGCTACATTATATAACTCAGTGATTGCATTAGCAGTATTGAAATCATCATTCATCGCTTCTTCAAATGCAGTTTGGAATTTTTCCAGATCAGCTAACCATTTCTCATTATGATCTGTTAAATCCGTACTACTTTCCATACGGTGTTTCAAATTACCGTAAGCTGTTTTAATTCTTTCCAGTCCGTTATTTGTGCTTTGTAATAACTCTTCACTGAAATTAATTGGGTGACGATAATGTACTGATAGCATAAAGAATCTAATTAACTGCGGATCATATTGCTTAATGATATCGTGAACTAAAATGAAGTTCCCAAGTGACTTAGACATTTTCTCATTATTAATATTAATATATCCATTGTGCATCCAATAACGTGCAAATGTTTTTCCTGTTAGCGCCTCAGACTGCGCAATTTCATTCTCATGATGAGGAAATGCCAAGTCTTGACCACCGGCGTGAATATCAATTGTGTCCCCTAAGTATTTACGCGCCATTGCCGAGCATTCGATATGCCAGCCTGGACGACCTTGACCCCAAGGGCTTTCCCAGAAGATTTCTCCTTCTTTCGCAGCTTTCCATAGTGCAAAATCAAGAGGGTCTTGTTTCTTTTCTCCTACTTCAATACGCGCACCGTGACGTAAGTCCGCGATCGGTTGATGTGATAACTTACCGTACCCTTCGAATTCCTTCGTTCTAAAGTACACATCCCCTTCTGATTCATATGCATATCCTTTATTCACAAGTTCTTGAATAAATTCAATAATAATATCCATATTTTCTGTTACACGCGGATGAACTGTTGCATGTTTGCAACCTAATGCCGTTACATCTTCAAAGTACGCTTCCACGAAACGGTCCGCAATTGTCGGCACATCTTCGCCTAACTCATTTGCTGCTTTAATTAATTTATCATCTACGTCAGTAAAGTTAGATACATACTGCACATCGTACCCTTTATATTCTAAATAACGGCGCACTGTATCAAATACCATAGGTGGTCTTGCGTTCCCGATGTGAATATAGTTATAAACTGTAGGTCCGCATACATACATCTTCACCTTATTTTCTTCTAATGGAATAAACTCTTCCTTTTGACGTGTTAACGTATTATAAATGTGAATAGTCATTTTTATCCTTCCTTTCTACCTTTACTTCAAGTTGTTTTTTCAATTTATCAAGTTCTACTTCCATGACCTTTAATTTATCAAAAATTGGGTCTGGAAGGTCGGAATGATTTAATTCCTGACCGATCTTTACTCCATTTTGAATAACGACTCGGCCAGGTATACCTACAACTGTAGAATGTGCAGGGACTTCTTTTAATACGACAGAACCTGCTCCAATTTTAGAATTCTCTCCAACTGTAATAGAACCTAGTACTTTAGCACCCGTTGCAATTAATACATTATCCTGGATTGTAGGGTGCCTCTTTCCCTTTTCTTTACCCGTACCACCTAATGTAACTCCTTGATAGATCGTTACATTGTCACCAATTTCGCACGTCTCTCCAATTACAACCCCCATTCCATGGTCAATGAAAAAACGACGACCAATTGTTGCTCCTGGATGAATCTCAATGCCAGTAAAGAAACGACTAACTTGTGAGATCCAACGTGCAATAAAGAAGAAATTCTTTTTATAAAAAGCATGTGCAATTCGATGGGCCCAAACTGCATGTAATCCAGAGTAAGTCAAAATGACTTCGAAATAACTTCTTGCCGCTGGATCCTGTTCAAAAACGACTTCAATATCTTCCCGAAGCCTCTTAAACATCGACGTTCCCTCCCCTTTATGGGCTGCTTTTTCGAGTGAACTAACTCCCTACTTATCCCCCTAAATCTTTATACACGTGGATAAAGCTTATACTCACACCCAGTTTTACGGTATAAAAAAAGACGCCTCTGTCATATTGACAGAGACGCCTTATAAGCGCGGTTCCACTCTGTTTAGGCTAAAAAAGCCTCAAACTCATCTCTGATAACGGTGTACACCGCTTCTGCTTACTTTACGTCCTAAGACGTTTCGCAAAACCATTTGCTGTTCAGCAGAAGACTCGAAGGGGCATTTCAAAAACCCGCTTATAAACCACTTCCAGCCTAAGGTGGTTCTCTCTGTAAAAAGCCTGATTTTCTACTTCTCCTTCTCGTCGCTTTTCCTTATTAGGTTTTAAGTATACTTATTATATTTCTAAACCTAGAAAATGTTAACCAATTACTTTTTGAAGACGATTTAAAACTTTTTCTTTTCCAAGAAGTGCAATAGCATTAGGAAGCTCTGGGCCGTGTGTTTGACCCGTAGTTGCAACACGGATTGGCATAAATAAGTTTTTACCTTTATGACCTGTTTCCTTTTGAACTGCCTTAATAGCCGCCTTAATTGCTGCCGGTTCCATAGCTTCTAGTGCTTCTACTTGACCAGCAAATGCACGAAGTACTTCTGGTACTTGTTCACCTTTTAATACTTCTTGTCCTTCTTCTTCATAATCAACATGATCTTTGAAGAACATTTCAGAAAGCTCTACAATTTCAGCTCCAAAGCTCATTTGTTCATGATATAACGCAATTACATCACGAATCCACGCTTGTTCTTGTTCACTTAAAGTTTCACCTATACGTCCAGCCTTCACTAAATGCGGTAAGCTTAATTCTACTACCGTATCTAAATCTTGCTTTTTCATATATTGGTTGTTCATCCATTTTAGTTTTTGAGAATCAAATAATGCAGGTGATTTTGATAAACGAGCTGCATCGAACATTTTGATAAACTCTTCTTGAGAGAAGATTTCTTCTTCTCCTACTGGCGACCAACCTAGTAATGCAATAAAGTTAAAGATTGCTTCTGGAAGATATCCAAGCTCTTTATATTGCTCAATAAATTGAATAATAGATTCATCACGCTTACTTAATTTTTTACGGCTTTCATTTACAATTAAAGTCATATGACCGAATTGTGGAATATCCCAACCGAAAGCTTCATAAATCATCATTTGTTTTGGAGTGTTTGAAATATGGTCATCACCACGAAGCACGTGTGTAATTTCCATTAAGTGATCATCTACTGCTACTGCAAAGTTATAAGTTGGAATCCCATCTTTTTTCACAATAACGAAATCACCGAAATCATTTGAATGGAATGCAACTTCATCTTTTACAATATCTTTAAATGTGTAATCACGGTCAGCTGGTACACGGAAACGAATACTTGGAATACGTCCCTCAGCTTCAAATTCTTTCACTTGCGCTTCAGTTAAATCACGGTGGTTACCTGCGTAACGAGGTGTTTCACCACGAGCAATTTGCCCTTCGCGTTCTGCTTCTAGTTCTTCTTCTGTCATATAACATTTGTAAGCTAAACCACGCTCTAATAAATCTTCATATAACTTTTTATAAATATCTAAACGCTCTGTTTGACGATATGGTCCAAATTCACCACCAACATCAACACCTTCATCCCAGTCCATACCGAGCCATTTCAAGTATTTTAATTGGCTTTCTTCTCCACCAGCAACATTACGTTTTACATCAGTATCTTCAATACGAATAATAAACTTACCATCTTGATGACGAGCAAATAAATAATTAAATAATGCCGTACGCGCATTTCCGATATGTAAGTGTCCTGTTGGACTTGGCGCATAGCGCACTCTCACTTGCTTTTCCATAATTGGTACACCTTCCATTCTTAATGTCAACACATTCTATAATTGTACACCAAAAAAATGTGATTATCCATCTTACGAATTAAAAACCATTATTTTTTCTGTAATAAAACAACTGCTTGAGAAGCAATTCCTTCTTCTCTACCTGTAAATCCTAATTTTTCTGTTGTTGTTGCCTTTACATTGATATTATCAATAGACGTTTCTAATAGTTCACTAATGCGTTTACGCATACTTTCAATATGTGGTGCCATTTTTGGCTTTTGAGCAATAATTGTACAATCTAAATTTCCTAATTCATAACCTTGTTCACGCACAAATTCCCAAACCTTTTGCAACAATACAGCTGAATCAGCATCTTTAAAGGCAGGGTCTGTATCAGGGAAATGTTTTCCGATATCTCCTGCTGCAATTGCACCTAAACAAGCGTCCGCGATTGTATGTAACAATACATCTGCATCGGAGTGACCGATTAATCCTTTCTCATGAGGAATTGTAACCCCACCAATAATTAACGGTCTACCCTCTGCGAATTCATGTACATCAAAACCTTGTCCAATTCGAAACATTTTTTACATCCTCCTCGAGCTAAACTACTGAGCTTTATGATTCTATATTATATCGCTATCTTTATAAAGAAAAGCCCGGCTGTTGCCGAGCTTTTCTTCGCTATAATCATTGCTATCATTTCTTTTGAACGTGAAGAAAACTTTCAGCAATTAGTAAATCCTCTGGAGTCGTCACCTTAATATTATAGTAACTCCCCTCTACTACACCTACTTGCTTCCCGATACGTTCTACCAGACTTGCATCATCTGTACCAAGAAAACAACTCTGTTTCGCACTTCTATGAGCTTCTAACAAAAGAGAAACAGAGAACCCTTGCGGTGTTTGTACAGCTTTCAGCTGAGATCTTTCTACTGTTTCTACAACAACACCCTGCTCTACTTTCTTAACAGTATCTTTCACTGGCACCGCACAAATGGAAGCTCCATATTTTTCTGCTGCAGTTAATACATCTTGAATCACTTTATTCGTTACAAACGGGCGCGCACCGTCATGTACAAGAACATACTCAACATCACTCGTATGCTGAATCGCGTTATATACACTATCTTGTCTTTCAGCTCCACCTTGAATAAATTGCACTGGCTTTTTAACCGGATACTTCTGCATTAACTCTTCAAAATACGGGCGCTCTTCTTCATTAATTGCCATAATAATATTTTTACATGCTTTATCCTTTTCAAAAGCACGTAACGTATGCACAATAATCGGTACTTCATTAATAAGTAAGAACAACTTATTTTTGCCAGCACCCATCCGCTTTCCTTGACCCGCTGCTGGAATAATTAATGTATACATATTAATAATCCTCTACTTATAATGCTTTTTCTAATAATTTACGTTTGGCAAAAATCATACGCCCCGCCGATGTTTGTAACACACTCGTAACGAGTACATCGAGTTGTGAGCCCACATATTCTCTACCATCTTCTACTACAATCATTGTGCCATCATCTAAATATGCCACACCTTGATTTTGTTCTTTTCCATCTTTTACAACATAAACACTTAGTTCTTCACCTGGGAGTACAACAGGTTTAATTGCATTAGCTAAATCGTTAATGTTTAGCACCGTTACCCCTTGTAATTCAGAGACCTTGTTTAAGTTGAAGTCATTCGTTACTACCGTTCCACCAGTGATTTTCGCTAACTTTACAAGTTTGCTATCCACTTCTTGAATATCGTCGAAATCGCCTTCATAAATTTCTACCGGAATCGGCATCTCTTTTTGAATACGATTTAAAATATCTAATCCTCTGCGACCACGATTACGTTTTAAAGCATCAGAAGAATCGGCAATGTGCTGAAGTTCTTCTAACACGAATTGTGGAATGACAATTGTTCCTTCTAAAAACTTTGTTTGGCAAATATCAGCAATACGTCCATCGATAATTACACTTGTATCAAGAATTTTCCAATGCGCTAAAGATTCTTCTACCTCATTTTCTGGTTCTTCATTCTCACTATTATTATTTTTCTTTTTCCCACGTTGTGGTAATGTAAATAATCCTAGCAATTCATTCCTCTTTTTAAACCCTACTTGGAATCCTAAATATCCTAGTAAAAGAGTAAAGAACACTTGCAACACTGTACTAATAACTGGAATTGTAAATTCACGAATTGGTATTAAAATTAAATACGCAACAATAAGCCCAGAGATTAACCCTAATGTACCAAATAAAACATCTGCTACAGGCGCCTTTACAAGAGCCTCTTCAATATGCTTAATAAGTTGAACAATATAATCTACAAGCCAAAATGTTGTTAAAAATAAAATAATTGCACCAATAATTGCACGAACATACGATCCTTCCAATAAAGGAACGGCACCGATGTCTAATACATTAATAACTTTTGGGATTAAGTAAATCCCTAACGCTCCCCCGATTACTAAAAAGAAGAGCTGTACAATCCGTTTTAACATCCAACCACCTCCTACTCATTATTAACCATTGTTTCGCTAATCAAAACGCCGAATGCAAAAGCGGACGTGTTTTTTTATAAATAGTTTTATTTACCAATATATCATATCATATACCAAAAATGTTCTAGTGTCGTTATATTATGGAATCAATGTAATATTCTTAATTGTGTCTACTCATATAGAGATGCTCTTGAATTCTTTTTAGGCCTTCTCGTATTTTCTTCGCCCTGACTTCTCCAATTCCTTCCACATCATCTAATTCATTAATAGTTGCACGACAAACACCCTGCAAGGTTTTAAATCGATTAATTAAATTTTCAATGATAAGTGGTGGAACACGCGAAATTTTGCTTGTGATTCGGTATCCTCTCGGCGTCACACTTTCTTCTAAGCTCGTTTGTCCCGGGTATCCGAGCAATTTAACTAAATCACTATCCTCTAGAAGTTGTGTATTCGCAAGCTCTTGTAACTTTTTCAAAATTTGATGATGGTCTTGTGTTTTTTCTTGATAGTAATCTTTAATTAATAGCGCTGCCTCTGCTTCTAAGTCGGCTAGTAGTTCCGTAAGTTGTAAACGAATTAACCTACCTTCTGTTCCCAATTCATGAATATAGCTCAATATTTCATTTTTAATACGTAGTACCATTTCAACACTATGTAAAACATGAACCACCTCGGACATTGTAACAACCTCTTCAAATTCTAGAATGCCCAAATTCGTAATCCCATCATTCCATACAGCCTTATATTTTTCTAACGTTTGAATAGCTTGGTTTGCCTTTGTTAAAATAACACCTATATCTTTTAGTGTATAACGTAAATTCCCTTGGTATAGCGTAATTACGTTACGTCTCTGTGAAATAGCCACAACAAGGCTACCAGTCTGCTTTGCTACACGCTCCGCTGTTCGGTGGCGCATACCTGTCTCAATAGAGTCGATAGATGACTCTGGAACTAACTGTGCGTTCGCAATCAAAATTTTACTTCCAGTTTCATTTAAAATAAGTGCCCCATCCATTTTTGCTAATTCGTATAAACTAGCCGGAGAAAATGCACAATTAATATGAAAACCTCCATCAACAATACTTTTAATCTGCTCATTATATCCAAGAACAATTAATCCCCCTGTTTGTGCGCGAAGTACATTATCTATCCCTTCGCGCAGTGGTGTTCCCGGGGCCACAAGTTGTAAAATATTAATCATACTTTTGACACGTTGCTTGTTTTCTTCCATAGCCTAGCCTCCTAATGTCAAACGAAGCGCTTCTCCTAAATTAGATACACCAACTACCTCAATCCCATCTGGAATTGTCCATCCTCCCAAATTTTTTCTAGGAATAATAGCGCGTTGAAATCCTAATTTAGCTGCTTCTTGTACACGTTGTTCAATTCTTGATACTCTTCTTATTTCTCCAGTTAATCCTACTTCTCCTATTACTGCATCGGTTGGTGCCGTAGATTTATCTCTAAAACTTGAAGCTATACTTAAAGCGACAGCTAAATCAATTGCTGGTTCATCTAACTTTAAACCACCTGCTACTTTTAAATATGCATCCTGATTTTGCAATAATAAGCCTGTTCTTTTTTCTAGCACTGCCATAATAAGCGATACACGGTTATGATCAATTCCCGTTGCCATTCTTCGAGGGTTTCCAAAACTAGTAGGGGAGATTAATGCTTGTATTTCTACTAAAACTGGTCTTGTTCCTTCCATTGAGGCAACCACTGTTGATCCTGCAACCCCAACTGGTCTTTCCTCAAGAAAAATTTCAGAAGGGTTTAATACTTCTGCAAGGCCAAGCTCTTTCATTTCAAAAATACCCATTTCATTCGTAGAACCAAAACGATTCTTTACTGCTCGCAAAATGCGGTATGTATGATGACGGTCTCCTTCAAAGTAAAGAACTGCATCGACCATATGTTCTAACATACGAGGTCCTGCAATCGCTCCCTCTTTTGTCACATGTCCAACGATAAAAATAGGGATCCCTTTCGTTTTTGCAAGTTTCATTAATTCCGCTGTACATTCACGAACTTGTGCCACACTTCCCGGCGCTGATGTTACTTCAGGTAGATGTATTGTTTGAATAGAATCAATAACAACAAAGGCTGGGTTCACCTCTTCAATATGTGTTGCAATTCGCTGTAAATCCGTCTCTGATACAACAAATAGATTACTACCATTTACATGTAAACGATCCGCACGCAGTTTAATCTGTTTTGCTGATTCTTCACCCGATATATATAGGACATCATATGAAGAATCTGCTAATTGCGATGATATTTGTAACAGTAACGTTGATTTTCCAATCCCGGGGTCTCCACCAATCAGTACTAAGGATCCATCTACAATCCCGCCACCAAGTACACGGTTAAATTCTTGAAATTTTGTTTCAATACGCGCCTCAGACTTTGTTTCCACTTCTGTTAGACGTCTTGGTTTTGTTACTTCTGTTTGAATTGCATTGGCATAATTAAGGCGCCTTGATGATACAACTGGTTCCATCTCTTCAACAAGCGTATTCCATTGACCACATCCAGGGCATTTCCCCATATATTTTGGTGACTGATACCCACACTCTTGACATGTGAATTTTGTTTTCTTTTTAGCCATATCGTTTTATATCTCACTTCACTTTCATCTATAAACAATTTATCTTTGTCGTACAAGAAAGAGGGCTATCTCGTAGCCCTCTTAGTTTGTCTATACTTATTTTACCTTTTCAGCACTATGAATGACAAATGATTCTCCTTCAACATCAAAGATAACTTTTTGTCCTTTCTCAATAGCACCTTTTAAAAGTTCTTCCGATAGTCTATCTTCTACATGTTTCTGAATTGCTCTACGAAGCGGACGAGCACCGTACTCTCGGTCAAACCCTTTATCAGCAATAGCTGAAATCGCTCCTTCTGTTAAATGCAATTCAATTTCTTGCTCTTTTAAGCGATTTACTAACTGATTTACCATAAGTGTTACAATCTCTTGAATATGTTTTTTCTCAAGCATATGGAACACGATAATTTCATCAATACGGTTTAAGAATTCTGGACGGAATGCCTTTTTCAGTTCATCCATTACTTTACCTTTCATATCTGAATAATCGCGGCTCTCATCTTGTACGTTAAATCCAAGATGTTTATTACGTTTTAACGCTTCTGCACCAACGTTAGATGTCATAATAACAATTGTATTACGGAAATCAACTGTACGCCCTTTAGAATCTGTTAAGCGACCATCTTCTAATACTTGTAGTAAAATGTTAAACACATCAGGATGAGCTTTCTCTACTTCATCTAATAAGACAACTGAATATGGCTTACGGCGAACCTTTTCTGTTAATTGTCCACCTTCTTCATATCCAACATATCCTGGAGGAGATCCAACTAAACGAGAAGTAGAATGCTTCTCCATGTACTCAGACATATCGATGCGAATCATTGCATCCTCATCACCGAACATAGATTCTGCCAACGCTCTTGCTAGCTCCGTTTTACCTACACCTGTTGGTCCTAAGAAAATAAATGAACCAATCGGACGTTTCGGATCTTTCAAGCCTGCTCTAGCACGACGAACAGCTTTCGCTACAGCTACTACCGCTTCATCTTGACCAATAACACGATCGTGAAGAATCGATTCTAAGTTTAATAATTTATCAGTCTCTGTTTGTGCAAGTTTAGAAACCGGGATACGAGTCCACGTAGAAACGACATTTGCAATATCTTCTACTGTCACTTCTGAGTTTTCTTTTCCTTGTTGCTCTTTCCATTGACGCTTCGTATCTTCTAACTTCTCACGTAAGCGTTGTTCCATATCACGTAGCGAAGCAGCTTTTTCAAATTCTTGACTTTGTACAGCTGCATCTTTCTCTTTTCTAATTTCCTCAAGCTTCACTTCAAGCTCTTTTAGATTTGGTGGTGTTGTATAAGAGCGTAAGCGAACCTTTGAAGCAGCTTCATCAATTAAATCAATTGCTTTATCTGGTAAGAAACGATCTGTAATATAACGATCTGAAAGCTTTACAGCTGCATCAATTGCATCATCCGTAATAGATACGCGGTGATGTGCCTCATAACGATCGCGTAAACCTTTCAAAATTTGAGTTGATTCATCTAAACTTGGCTCATCAACGTGAATTGGTTGGAAACGTCTCTCTAAAGCTGCGTCTTTTTCAATATATTTGCGGTATTCATCTAACGTTGTCGCCCCAATACATTGTAATTCACCACGAGCTAAAGATGGTTTTAAAATATTCGATGCGTCAATAGCACCTTCTGCGCCACCTGCACCAATTAATGTATGAAGTTCATCAATAAATAGAATGATATTTCCTGCTTGGCGGATTTCATCCATTACTTTCTTCAAACGGTCTTCAAATTCACCACGGTATTTCGTTCCGGCTACCACCGTACCCATATCTAGTGTCATAACACGCTTATCTCTTAAAGTTTCAGGAACTTCATTATTTACAATTTGTTGTGCTAATCCTTCTGCAATTGCCGTTTTACCTACACCAGGCTCCCCAATTAATACAGGGTTGTTTTTTGTTCTACGACTTAAAACTTCAATTACACGTTGAATTTCTTTACCACGTCCAATAACAGGATCTAAACGATTTTCACGTGCAACAACTGTTAAATCACGTGCTAAGCTATCAAGTGTTGGTGTATTTGCATTTGTTGAAGAACCACCTTGATGACCTGAACTTGCTTCATTACTTCCAAGAAGTTGCAATACTTGTTGTCTTGCCTTATTTAAGCTAACACCTAAATTATTTAAAACACGTGCTGCTACCCCTTCACCTTCGCGGATTAAACCAAGTAAGATATGTTCTGTTCCAACATAAGAATGGCCTAATTTGCGAGCTTCATCCATAGACAACTCAATAACCTTTTTAGCACGCGGTGTATAATGTACAGTTTGAGAAGCTTCTGTTCCGCGCCCAATTAACGCTTCTACCTCTTTTTGAACTTTCTCCGGGCTTAATCCAAGAGCAATCAACGCTTTTGCTGCAATTCCTTCACCTTCGCGTACAAGCCCAAGTAAAATATGTTCTGTTCCAATATTGTTATGCCCAATACGAATCGCTTCCTCTTGAGATAAAGCTAATACTTTCTGTGCTCTTTCTGTAAATCTTCCAAACATCATAGAAATCGCCTCCTACTTGCGCTTAGTTTTTTTCAATACGTAATCGCTCACGGATTAAGGTTGCTCTTCGATAATCTCTTTCTTCTGGTCCTAAAGGTCCTCCTGCATATTGTTGTAAAATGCCTGGTTGTGTAAGGACCATTAGCTCAGTCAAAATATTTCTCGATATACCTTTTATATATCCTAAATCAATACCAAGTCGTAAATCTGATAAGCAATTGGCTGCTTCTGCAGATTGAATTAAACGACTGTTGGCTAGTATGCCATAAGAGCGATAAACTTTATCTTCAAGCTCAATACTTGAATTTTGTACAATTAATTCTCTAGCCATCTTTTCTTGCTGTATGATTTGTTGAATGACACTCTTTAAATCTGCAATAATATCTTCTTCAGATTTTCCTAGCGTCATTTGGTTTGACACTTGAAATATATTACCTAACGCTTCGCTACCTTCACCGTATATTCCTCTTACTACTAACCCTAATTTTTGAATTACTTGTATAATACGGCTAATTCTTTTCGTTAAAACGAGTCCCGGTAAATGAATCATTACGGAAGCCCTCAATCCTGTACCAACATTAGTAGGGCAGCTTGTAATATATCCAAGTGATTCATCAAAAGCATATTCAACCTCTTTCTCAATCCAATTATCTATTTGATTGGCACTTTGAAGAGCCTCTGATAACTGCAATCCTGAAAATAAGCACTGAATCCGAATATGGTCTTCTTCATTCAGCATAACACTAATATGTTCGCTTTCTGACAATAGACATGCTCCATATTCTGTTCCTGCAAGGTTGGGACTAATTAAATGCTTTTCAACTAATACTCTCCTTTGAAGAGGCGTTAATTCATTCATTTTTAATAGCTCAAACTCTCCAAAAGGTTCTACCGTTTTATTTATAAATTCCTTTTTAAATAATTCTTGAATCAGTTTAGCTTCTTCTTCATTTTGCATAGTAGAGAATTGATATTTTTTAAAATTACGAGCCAAACGAATTCGACTACTTAAAACAATATCAGAATCAGGGCCATCCCCCTTCATCCATGGACTAATCGCTTCATTCATAATTTTGTCCAGTGACATAGAACTATTCCCCCTCTCTATGCTCACTAAGCTGATTTTCAAGGTTTCTAATTTTATCCCTTACTTCAGCAGCTTTCTCAAATTCCTCTTTCTGTACGTATTGTTTCAGAATGAGTTTTAGTTCATCTAATTCTTTCTTTAAGTGAATATTTCCTTCTATACGCTCCGGAATTTTTCCGCAATGATCTGTATGCCCGCCGTGAAGACGTTTTAATAATGGCTTTAAATGTTCCTTAAATGTATCGTAACAAGAAGCACATCCAAAGCGTCCTACCTTTGTAAGTTGCTCATATGTCATTTTACAATCTGGACATCTTAATATATTTGTGTTCGAAAATCCGCTTTTTCCTTCTTCAAACATTGTTGATTCACCGTGTAATAACCCAGCAAATAAATCATGGAATGAAAAGTTAGACTGCGATGATTGAAAGAAAGACGTATAGCCACTTTGTTCTGCACATTGCTCACAAAGATGAACTTCCGCCTTCTTTTCGTTAATTACTTTTGTATAATGTAAAGTTGCTGGTCTTATATTACAGTTTTGACAAGTCATCACTATCCCCACCTTTACAACAGGAACGATCTATCTCATAGTATTTTTCATACATTACTAGACTGTTCACTTGCCTTTATTCGTTTACATAAAAGTGCGTGTTCTTTTTTCAAAACTTCTACAATATTTAACTGCCTTATCTCTTAGTTATTATTCTTTTACAAAAGCTGTATTTATTTATATTTCAGTGTTCTTAACATTGCGCATAATATTCGAGCCCTAAGTTCATCTCGAGAAGGAACATCCATTGATAATACAGAACGATCTAGTACGCTTAACATAAGTTTAGCTTCACGATTCGTTATGATTCCCTCTTCTATTAAACGTATAATCATACTCTCTGCATTTCCTTGCGCAACGCTATGATCAATCATATGAAGCATTTGATCAATAATGTCTATATCATCATGCAGTTTGACTTTTATAATGCGAATGTAACCTCCTCCACCACGTTTACTTTCTACTACAAATCCTCTTTCTAACGTAAAACGGGTATTGATTACATAATTGATTTGAGATGGTACGCACTCGAATCGATCCGCAATCTCATTTCTTTTGATTTCAATCACATTATTATTACTTAAGTCAATAACTTGCTTTAGATATTGCTCAATGATATCAGATATATTTCTCATTTATCCGCCACCTTTATTGACTTTGACTATCTTTGACTTTAATTATATACGTATTAATAAAATTTGCAACTCTTTTGCTTATTTACTATCCTAGCCACATTCTCCTGTATTTAATCAAAATAATAATTATTTAAATACATTTTTAATTACTATGGATTATAAAAGAAAACACGAAAAAACACGAGTCATTTGACTCGTGTTTAGTTGCTTGGCGACGTCCTACTCTCACAGGGACAAGGTCCCAACTACCATCGGCGCTAGAGAGCTTAACTTCCGTGTTCGGTATGGGAACGGGTGTGACCTCTCTGCCATCATTACCAGACTGTATCATTATAAGACAAGAATCTATCGTAACTCATGTAACTTTGAGAGCAACAAGTTTATATATTCCTTCAAAACTAGATAACATTTGCTACATATTATATGGTTAAGTCCTCGATCTATTAGTATTCGTCAGCTCCACATGTCACCATGCTTCCACCTCGAACCTATCAACCTGATCATCTTTCAGGGATCTTACTAGCTTACGCTATGGGAAATCTCATCTTGAGGGGGGCTTCATGCTTAGATGCTTTCAGCACTTATCCCTTCCGCACATAGCTACCCAGCTATGCCCTTGGCAGAACAACTGGTACACCAGCGGTGCGTCCATCCCGGTCCTCTCGTACTAAGGACAGCTCCTCTCAAATTTCCTACGCCCACGACGGATAGGGACCGAACTGTCTCACGACGTTCTGAACCCAGCTCGCGTACCGCTTTAATGGGCGAACAGCCCAACCCTTGGGACCGACTACAGCCCCAGGATGCGATGAGCCGACATCGAGGTGCCAAACCTCCCCGTCGATGTGGACTCTTGGGGGAGATAAGCCTGTTATCCCCGGGGTAGCTTTTATC
>PVMJ01000259.1_pt1:0-47500 | contig 112223 bp, 122 predicted proteins | sample 1853361 | NCBI WGS metagenome assembly PVMJ01 (sample SAMN08533506, study PRJNA380276) | Synthetic metagenome, whole genome shotgun sequencing project. | isolation source: mock microbial community containing genomic DNA from 20 ATCC strains | collected 2017 | reverse complement strand
CATCGGATTCCAGAAATCTGCTCCAGAATGTTCTTTAATTGCATCTACCATATGAAGACGTGTCCATTCTGGTTCTAGATTAATTTCATAGTCACCATACTGGATTGTTGTTGTACCTAGTACTTGCTTCGCGATATGAGCAACCATATTTTCTGTTAGTTTCATAATATCTTTATAATCAGCATACGCTTCATATAATTCAATCATCGTAAACTCGGGATTATGACGAGTTGATACACCCTCGTTACGGAATACACGGCCGATTTCATAAACTTTTTCTAATCCACCCACAATAAGGCGTTTTAAATGAAGTTCAATTGCGATACGCATATATAATTCCATATCTAACGCATTATGGTGCGTGATGAAAGGACGCGCAGAAGCTCCACCTGCAATTGCGTGCATCATAGGTGTTTCCACTTCAAGATAACCATTGTCATCTAAGTATCTTCTCATTTCACGAATGATTTTACTGCGAGTAACAAATGTTTCACGGCTTTCCATACTTGTAATTAAGTCTAAGTAACGTTGACGGTAGCGTTGTTCAACATCTTTTAGTCCATGATATTTATCCGGTAATGGACGAAGAGATTTCGTTAATAGCGTAAAGCCCGTTGCTTTCACCGAAAGTTCTCCAACGTTCGTTTTGAAAACTTTACCTTCAATACCTACTAAGTCACCTAAATCTGCTGTTTTAAATAATTCGTACTCTTCATCTCCAACAGCATCTTTACGAACGTAAATTTGAACTTGTCCATGTAAATCTTGAATATGTGCAAATCCAGCTTTTCCTTTACCGCGTTTTGTCATAATACGACCAGCGATAGAAACAGAGATTTCTTTCTCCTCTAATTCTTCTTTAGAGAACTCTCCATATAGGCTTAATAATTCATTTGTTGCATTTGTACGTTCAAAACGTTTACCGAACGGATCGATCCCTTGCTCACGTAAGTTATGTAGCTTTTCACGACGAACAAGCAATTGGTCGTTTAATTCTTCGTGGTTCATGTTATCCATGGTATTGATATCACTCCAGCTCTATTAATTTTTACAATATATACAGTATAGCATTTTCTACTCAACTAGAAAAACTGCCAGCAACTAACTGGCAGTTCTTCTTTCTTTCACGTAATTATAGGAAGTGTATAGAAGAATGTCAATCTTCCCTTCCTATTATTAACCAACGTGAATTGTTTGTTGTTTCGCTTCTACTTCTTCTACAAATGTACCTAATACATTCGCTAAGTCTTCACGCGTATTACAAGCATTGATACCATTACGTACAGTTGCATTACCACGAATGCCCTTTAAATACCAAGCTGCGTGCTTTCTCATCTCTCTTACAGCGACATTTTCATTCTTTAAATCGATCAGACGATCTAGATGCAACATACATACGTCAATTTTCTCACGTACTGTCGGTTCTGGCATTAATTCACCCGTCTCTAAATACTTTACCGTACGATAAATCATCCATGGATCTCCAAGGGCAGCGCGGCCAATCATAACACCATCTACACCGATTTCATCAAGCATACGCTTTGCATCTTGCGGCGTTGCGACATCACCATTTCCGATAACCGGGATATTTACAGCTTGCTTTACTTGTTTAATAATATCCCAATCCGCTTTTCCTTCATACATTTGTACTCGTGTGCGCCCATGAACCGCTACCGCTTGTCCACCAGCACGCTCAACAGCCTTCGCATTCTCGATTGCGAAAATATGATCCTCATCCCAACCAATACGCATTTTAACTGTAACTGGTTTTTCTACAGCATCTACAACTGCCGCTACCATTTCATATATTTTATTTGGGTCTAAAAGCCACTTTGCTCCTGCATCACACTTAACGATTTTCGGTACTGGGCACCCCATATTAATATCAATGATGTCTGCTGTCGTATATTGATCTACGTATTTCGCAGCATCTACAAGAGTTTCTTTCTCACCACCAAAAATTTGTAAACTTAATGGCTTTTCTCTCTCATCAATATATAACATATCTAATGTTCTTTTATTGTTCAGTAGTATCGCCTTATCACTTACCATTTCAGCACAAACTAGGCCTGCACCGAATTCTTTTACTGTCAAACGGAATGCAGAGTTACACACTCCCGCCATCGGTGCTAATACAACCGGATTTTTCATCTCAATATTTGCGATTTTTAACACTCGATTTACTCCTTCCTTCATGGTCACTTTGGCATTAGCTCATCTATCGAGACCTTTAATGCTTTAGCAACTTCCACTACAAAGTCTTGGGAAGGCGATCGATTCCCTCGCTCAACTTCACCTAAAACAGATACAGATACCCCTAATTCTTTTGCAAAACCTTCTTGCGTATAACCTTTTAGTTTTCGAAAAGCACGAATGCGTCTTCCCCATTTTTCTGCTTCCATACCGTTACTCCCTCTCGCCTTTTCATTTCTTCTACTTGTGAACGTGAAATGTTTTGTTTTATATCTTGATTAATCTCTAACAACGGAACGATAACAAAAGCTCTTTCGAACATCCGCGGATGCGGAACAATAAGATTCTCTGCTTCAATATTTTCTTGATTATATAGTAAAATGTCAAGGTCGATAGTCCTAGGTCCCCACCTAATTTCCCTTTTTCTTCCTAGATCATTTTCTACTTTTTGCGTTACTTTCAATAATTCTTGCGGTGATAAATTGGTAGAAATTTTTATAACTAAATTCAAAAAGCAACTTTGGTCAGTATAGCCAACCGGTTCCGTCTCATATACAGACGAAACATCCTCAACTTTGATATAAGGATTTTTATTCAGAAACTGAATCGCTTCAGTTAAATACGTATAACGTTCTCCAATATTTGAACCTAATGCAATGTAAGCTATATTATTCATGGACGTTCTCTCGTAATTTCTACCGCTACAGCACGATAATGTCCCGGTATCGGCGGATCTGGTTTAATTACCTTTATCGTACATCTTGAAATACTCTCATATTGTTTCAATATATCTGTAGCAATATTTTCAGCAATGCTCTCTACAAGCTTATATGTTCTAACTTCTACAACTTTCCTACATAACTCGAAAAGCTCTCCATAATTAACAGACTGCTCTAAGTCATCACTTTCTCCTGCTTGTTTCAAATCCAATTCCACCGTTAAGTCCACTTTAAATCTCTGGCCCAATTTATTTTCCTCTGGGAATACACCATGATAACCGTAAAACTCCATATCATGAATATAAATTTTATCCAATTACTTTACCCCCTTACCAATCATCGCATCCATCATCTTAGCCATACGCGCCATTTCCTTCACATCATGAACACGAACAAACTCACAACCCTTTTCAATACCAAGACAAACGGTAGCTCCCGTCCCCTCAAGACGTTCTTCTACCGGTAAATCTAGCACATGCCCAATAAAGGACTTTCTCGAAGTACCTAAGAGAACTGGATAACCTAGTACGTTTAACTGTTCTAAATTACGCATCGCTTCTAAATTTTGTTCAGGCGTTTTAGCAAAACCAATACCTGGGTCTAAAATGATATTCTCATCTCGCACACCAGCATCTTTAGCAATTTTAATACTGTCATATAAGTCAGCAATCATATCAGCCATTAAATTACGATAATTCATATTATCGCGATTATGCATTAAGATAATAGGTACATCGTAATGAGCTGCAACTTCAGCGATTTTTGGTTCCGCCTTCGCTCCCCAAATATCATTAATAATATGAGCACCAGCTTCAATTGCTTGTTTTGCAACTTCAGCTTTATACGTGTCGATAGAAATAGGCAATTTCACCTCTTTTGAAACAGCCTGAATCATTGGAACAACTCGTTTTATTTCTTCTTCCACCGATACTTTAGCAAAGCCCGGACGAGTAGATTCGCCACCAATATCAATAATATGAGCACCTTCTTCTCGCATTTCTTTCGCATGGCGCACTGCAGCATCTACCTCGTTGTAACTCCCACCATCAGAAAACGAATCTGGTGTTACATTTAAAATCCCCATAATTAACGTTTTTTCATTTAAGTTCAATGTATATTCGCCGCAGCGCAAATCATAATCCCACTTCAAACTACACATCTCCTCTTCGTAATTCATTTCTGCTCCACAATTTCTCTCTCTGCATTTCATAAAGATTCATAAATCTTTTTGTAACCACACCTACTTTACCCGGGAAATCTCGCCCCTCTATACAATTAAGCGGAACAATTTCTTGAATCGAGTTTGTTACGAAGACTTCATCGGCTGAAAGTAATTCATCTTTTGTAAAGAGACCTTCCTTTACTTCTATACCCATCTTTTCAGCAACCTTTATAATAAACGCACGAGTGATACCATTTAAAATCCCCGTTTTTAAAGAAGGTGTATATAAAATATCACCTTTTACAAAAAAGAGATTCGAAACAATGCCCTCTGCAACATAACCTGTTTCAGTAAGGAAAATACCTTCCTTATTCACAACATTGCCTATTTCGCGTTTCCCCAAAATGTTATTTAAATAATGGTGAGACTTCAAGCGAGATGCACCCTCTGGTGTATTTCTCACTTGATTTAAGACAACCCCTTCTTTTTCCACTACATCTCCCGGGGCCGCTAAAGGTTTTATAAAAACAATAATAGACGGCTCTTCATACATTTCTGTTTGCAATCCAATTTCATCTATACCCGCCGATACATTAAAACGGACATACGCATGCTCTAATTTGTTCTTAACGAGTAAATTCTTCAAAATAAGCATTACTTCATCTTTCGTCATCGACCATTTAATTTGCAACGTATCCAGCGCATCTATTAAACGGTCATAATGATCATCCAATAAGAAAGGATGACCATTATAAATACGAAACGTCTCGAAAACTCCAAGTCCATATAAATAACCGTGGTCATACGGCGAAATTCTCGCTTCACTCGCTTCTACATACTGACCATTTACGTAAATTAACATGATGTCACACTTGGACTATATTTACGAATGAAATTCTGCAACAACTCTTTTCCGTGAGAAGTCATAATAGATTCCGGATGGAACTGTACACCTTCAATCGGTAATGTTGTATGACGGAGCGCCATAATTTCCCCTTCTTCCGTCCAAGATGTTACCTCTAAGCACTCCGGTAATGTCTCTTTCTTAACAATAAGGGAATGATAGCGCGTCGCAGTAAATGGATTAGGGATATCCGAAAAAATCGTCTTCTCATCATGATGCATAAGCGATGTTTTCCCATGCATTAATCGCTCTGCACGGACAACCTCTCCACCAAACACTTGCGCAATAGATTGATGCCCTAGACAAACCCCAAAAATCGGAATCTTTCCAGCGAAGTATCGAATAACCTCCATACTAATCCCTGCCTCATTCGGACTACATGGACCTGGCGAAATCATTAAAAAGTCTGGTTTCATATTCTCAATATCTGAAATAGTCACTTCATCGTTACGTTTAACAACAAGCTCTTGTCCAAGTTCTCCAAGAAACTGCACTAAATTAAATGTAAAAGAATCATAATTATCAATCATTAATATCATTTCTCTCACCTAACCGTTTCTTCGCTACGTTCTTTTGCACGCCATAAAGCAATCGCCTTTTTTAACGACTCTTTATATTCATTTTCCGGATTTGAATCAATTACAATTCCCGCTCCCGCTTGTACATGTGCTTTTCCATCTTTAGCAAGAAGTGTCCTAATCACAATATTCAATTCTGTATCTCCAGAATAACCAATCCAACCAATTGAACCTGTATAAATCCCTCGGCGAACAGGTTCTAGTTCTTCAATAATTTCCATCGTACGTATTTTCGGGGCACCAGTAATTGTCCCCCCAGGGAATACAGCCTTCACTAAATCAAAAGCATCTTTATCTTCTTCCACCTCACCACGCACATTAGAAACAATATGCATAACGTGTGAGTATTTCTCAATTACCATAAATTCATCTACTTCTACAGTGCCATATTTACAAACACGCCCTAAATCATTTCGCTCTAAATCTACAAGCATGACATGCTCTGCTCGTTCCTTTTCATTCTCAATTAATTCTCTTGCCAACTCTTCATCCTCTTGCTCATTCGCCCCTCTAGATCTCGTTCCAGCAATTGGTCTTGTACTTACTTCAGCTCCTTGTTTCTTAATTAGCAACTCCGGCGATCCACTAACAATTTGAAAATCCCCAAGCTCCAAGTAACCCATATATGGAGATGGATTAATTTCGCGAAGACTTGTATAAATTTCTAGTGGATGTGTTTGTAACGTTCTTTCTTGTCTTGTTGACAAGTTCACTTGGAACACATCACCAGCACCAATATATTCTTGAATACATTCAACTGCCTTCATAAAACCTTCTTCAGTAAAAGCAACTGCTTCACTTTTCTTTTCAGGGCACGCAAACGGCATAGTCACTTCTGGCGCTTCTGTCGTCCAAAGAACCTTCCATTCATTTAATCGTTCTTTTGCCTCTTCATGCTTATCTGCATAATGTGTAATAATCCATAATACTTTTTCTTCTTGATCATACACAAACACATCATCAAATAATAAAAAGAATATGTCAGGTATATTAATATCATCCTCGGCAAGAGAAGGAAGTTTTTCAATATAACGGATGCAATCATAACTAAAGTAGCCAATTGCACCACCTTGAAAAGGCGGGTATTCCGGATTATAATCCGTTTTCCATCGCTCCATATATTCCTGCATTAAATCTAATGGGTTTCCTTGCTTTATTGTTTCCTTACCACTTTCACTTATATGTAATGTTTTACCCTTCCCTCGGATTACCGCTACCGGGTTTAACCCCACAATGTTATAACGACCGCCACGCCCACTCTCTAACAAAATATGTTGCGGTTTATCCTTAGAAAGAAATTTATATTGCTTAAAGAAATCTAACTGATATGGAATAGAAAGCGCTAAAGATTTTCTTCGTTGCATATCAACACCCCGTCTTCTTTTATCCCACCCTCTTATATTAACCACTTCAAACTACATTCGTTATGTATATAGAAGAGTTATACTCGAAGGCTAGTGAAAATAAATTAATTATACTACCTCTTATTTTACATGAAGTTTTCTAGTCATTCACTCTTTTCCTATTTCCAATCCAAAAAGAAAAAGCATCCTTTTTCAAGGATGCTTTTTCAATCACATATATTAAGACTCAAATTGATAAAGTGGTGTACTTAAATAACGTTCACCGTTACTTGGGATAATAACAAGTACCTTTTTCCCTTTGCCTAACTTTTTCGCAATTTCTGTTGCTGCATAAATAACTGCTCCAGAAGAGATACCAACTAGAATACCTTCCTCTTTCGCCACTCTTCTTGCATATTCAAACGCTTGCTCCGTTTTCACTTGAACAATTTCATCATATACTTCTACATCCAATGTCTCTGGGATAAATCCAGCCCCAATTCCTTGGATTTTATGTGGACCTGGTTTCCCACCAGATAATACTGGTGAATCCGCAGGTTCTACTGCATAAATTTTAATATCTTTATACGCTTCCTTCAGCACTTCACCAGCACCAGTAATCGTTCCACCCGTACCAATACCTGCAATAAACGCATCTAATTGGTCGCCCATTTGTTCAACAATTTCTGGACCTGTTGTTAAACGGTGAATTTCTGGATTCGATTGATTTTTGAACTGTTGTGGTATGAAGTAACCATTCTCTTTTGCTAATTCAGTCGCTTTACGAATTGCTCCACCCATTCCTTCAGGACCTGGAGTCAATACTAATTCCGCACCGTAAGCACGTAATAAATTACGACGTTCAATACTCATTGTTTCTGGCATTACTAAAATTGCCTTATATCCTTTAGCAGCTGCTACCATCGCTAAACCAATTCCTGTGTTACCACTTGTCGGTTCAATGATTGTATCGCCTTCTTTTAATAATCCTTTTTTCTCAGCATCTTCAATCATAGCTAATGCGATACGATCTTTAACACTGCTCCCTGGATTCATAAATTCTAATTTTAAGTATATATCTGCGCTGTCTGATTCTACGATGCGGTTCAACTTAACGATCGGCGTTTTCCCGATTAATTCTGAAACTGATTGTGCCACTCGCATTCCTGTCACTCCTAACACCGAGTATTTTTATTGGTTTTATCTATATTTAGATTTTGTCAGAAAATTCCCTGTTTGTCAATGTATTTAGAGGGGGAATTGCCTTATTACAAATTCTCAATTAAATTTGTAATGTCTTCTTTAGAGAACTTGTATCGCTCATTACAGAAATGACAATGAACTTCTGTTTCTTCTTCTTCTTCACGAACTTGCTCTAACTCCGTTTTACCTAAACTAATTAACACACTCTCGATACGTTCGCGAGAGCATGTGCAATTAAATTGAACATCCATCGTTTCTAATACTTTTACCTTATCTTCTCCAAGGACTGCATACAGTAACTCTTCTGGAGAAAGCCCTTGTTCGATCAATGTTGATACAGGAGGAATCTTCTGTAAACGCTCTTCAATGAATGAAATTGTTTCTTCCTGTGCACCTGGCATAATTTGAAGAATAAATCCACCCGCTGCTAATATGCTATCATCTCCATTTACAAGGACACCAACACCTACAGAAGAAGGGGTCTGCTCAGAAACTGCAAAATAATACGTGAAGTCTTCTCCTAATTCTCCTGAAACAATTGGAGATTGACCAATAAACGGCTCACGCATACCAATATCTTTAATTACCGTTACAAATCCTTCAGTACCTACCGCCTGATATACACGTAATTTCCCTTGTTCTGTTCCTTCAAAGTCAACATGTGGATTCGTTACATAACCACGCACATCCCCATTTGCATGAGCATCTACTAAGATCGGACCAATCGGGCCATTACCTTCTACCTTAATCGTTAGCTTTTGGTCACCTTTTAACATTGCACCCATCATTGTACCTGCAGTTAAAGAACGACCAAGTGCTGCTGAAGCTGTTCTCCATGTATCATGACGTCTTTGCGCCTCACTTACCGTATTTGTAGTACGTACACTATACGCACGCACTTCACCATCAAACGCTAACGCTTTTACTAAATAATCTTTCATATTTATTTATTCACCTTTCTCATGCTGTAAATTTGCATTACGCTCATATAACATATACAAACCTTTTAATGTTAAGAATGGATCTACAACATCAATTACATTCGATTCTTCTGAAATTAATTTCGCTAATCCACCTGTTGCAATAACTTTTGGTTCTTGTTTAGCTTCCTCTTTCATGCGCTTAACAATACCTTCCACTTGTCCAACATAACCATAAAGAATACCAGATTGCATCGCACTTACCGTATTCTTCCCAACAACACTGCTTGGTTTTGTAATTTCAATACGAGGAAGTTTTGCCGCTCTACTATATAAAGCCTCTGCTGAAATCATAATTCCCGGTGTAATAACGCCACCCATATAATGCTTTTCTTCGTTAATATAACAATATGTAGTAGCCGTACCAAAATCGACAATAATAAGCGGACTTCCATATAAGTGAATTCCTGCTACTGCATTTACGATTCGATCCGCACCTACTTCACGTGGATTTTCATATTTAATATTTAGCCCCGTTTTTATTCCAGGGCCTACTACAAGCGGCTTAATTTTAAAATACTTTTCACACATGCGCTCTAAAGCAAACATAATTGGTGGTACGACTGAAGACACGATAATACCTTTCACATCTTCAAACGAAAGACCCTCATGCTCAAGCAACTGTTTTACAAGCATTCCATATTCATCTTCTGTCTTATGACGATCTGTTTCCATGCGCCAATGTTGACGAAGTTCCCCCTCTTCAAACACGCCCAGTACAGCATTTGTGTTCCCTACATCCAATACAAAAATCATATTCTCACCACTTATCTTATTTAATCTATATTTGTGCAGTATGTATAAAACTTATAAAAACATCATATCACACATACTTATATAATCAGCTTTTCTGTCCTCATCATTTTACAAAAAGATTACTCCCTATTTCAATTTTTAATACCAGATTTATTTAAATTCTTTTTCTACTTCATTTCGTTACACAAATAAAAAAAGGAGTGACCACCGTCACTCCTTCATTTCTTACTTATCTTCTGATTCTTCATCATCCTTCTTCATGTTGATGTTTACTTTCACATCAGCTGAAGATGTTGGACGTTCTGGCAATCTGCCATAATCACATAAATGATTGATTTGCTCAGCATCTAACGTTTCTACTTCAAGTAACGTTTTTGCAATAAGATCTAACTTATCACGATTTTCAGTAAGAATGTCTTTTGCACGAGCATAACATTCTTTCATAATCGTTTGCATTTCCACATCGATGTCGTGTGCAATTGCATCACTGTAGTTTTGTTCTGAATGGAAGTCTCTTCCTAAGAACACTTGACCACCTTGTGAGCTACCAAATTGCATTGGTCCAAGCTTATCACTCATACCAAATTCCGTTACCATACGTCTTGCAATGCCAGTCGCACGTTGGAAGTCGTTGTGAGCACCTGTACTCACTTCACCAAATACAATCTCCTCGGCTACTCGACCACCAAGTAAACCAGTAATTTTATCAAGTAACTCTGGCTTTGTCATGAAGTAACGATCTTCTTTCGGAAGCATTACTGCATATCCACCAGCTTGACCACGAGGGACAATTGTTACTTTATGAACGACATCTGCTTCATCAAGAACAACACCAATTACAGTATGGCCTGCTTCATGGAAAGCAACGATATTACGTTCTTTTTCAGAGATAACACGACTTTTCTTAGCCGGACCTGCAATAACACGATCCGTTGCTTCATCAATGTCACTCATATCAATTTTCTTCTTATCTTGACGCGCAGCTACTAACGCAGCTTCGTTTAATAAGTTTTCAAGATCGGCACCAGAGAATCCCGGTGTACGAGTTGCAATTGCTCTTAAGTTGATATTCTCATCAAGCGGTTTATTACGAGCATGTACTTTCAGTACAGCTTCACGGCCATTTACATCTGGACGATCTACTGTAATTTGACGGTCAAAACGACCTGGACGTAATAATGCTGGGTCAAGAATATCAGGACGGTTTGTCGCAGCGATGATAATAATACCTTCGTTTGCACCAAAGCCATCCATTTCAACAAGTAATTGGTTCAACGTTTGCTCGCGCTCATCATGGCCACCACCAAGACCCGCACCACGTTGACGTCCTACTGCATCAATTTCATCAATGAAAATGATACAAGGAGCATTTTTCTTTGCATTTTCGAATAAATCACGTACACGTGATGCACCGACACCGACGAACATCTCTACGAAGTCAGAACCACTGATAGAGAAGAACGGAACGCCTGCCTCACCTGCAACAGCACGTGCTAATAAAGTTTTACCTGTACCTGGAGGTCCAACTAATAGAACACCCTTCGGAATACGGGCACCAACTTCAGCGAACTTACGAGGATCTTTCAAGAATTCAACTACCTCAACAAGCTCTTGTTTCTCTTCATCCGCCCCAGCAACATCTCTGAAACGAACCTTTTTCTTTTCGTCATTATATAACTTCGCCTTACTTTTCCCGAAGTTCATAACACGGCTACCGCCGCCCTGAGCTTGGTTTAACAAGAAGAAGAATAAAATGAAGATAATAACAAACGGAATGATAGAAGTAAAGAATGTTACCCAAGCACTTGTTTCTTCTGCTGGTTGATACTTAACTTCAGCACCTTGCGCTTTGTCATTAATTTTCTTTTGTAATTCCTCAGTATTTGGTGCGTAAGTAACAAATTGTTCTCCTTGGCTAGAGTTGTTAAATTGTCCTTTTACCTCAAACACACCATTTTTCGGTTGAAGTTGCACATTACGAACTTCACCTTTTTCTAGTTTAGTAATGAATTTATCGTAGCTAACTGATGTCGTTTTTTGTGTCGAACCATTAAAATAGCTCACGATTCCAATTACTACTAGGAATATCAGTAAATAAAAGATGGTATTACGGAAGATACGATTCATTCCTAACCTCCTCTCACGGCATAAACACTATAGTAAATCGTAACATAGAAAAACTTTCCTATACAATTGTGACGCCTGTATTTAATTAATTTGAGTAAACGCTTGGTTTTAATACTCCTACATAAGGAAGATTACGGTACTGCTCTTTATAATCTAATCCATACCCTACAACAAATTCATGCGGTACAGTAAATCCAACATAATCCGCTTTCAAATCTACCTTACGGCCTGTTGGTTTATCTAATAACGTAACAATTTTTACAGACTTCGCTTTACGATATTTAAATAGGTCTACTAAGTAGCTTAGCGTAAGACCACTATCAATAATATCTTCAACGATTAAAATATCGCGACCTTCTACAGAAGTATCAAGGTCTTTTAAAATTTTCACTTCGCCTGTTGAAACAGTTGAGTGACCGTAACTAGATACAGCCATAAAATCCATTTCAAGATATGTATCTGTTCTCTTTAATAAATCTGCCATGAATGGCATTGCACCCTTTAGTACACCAATCGCAAGAGGTACTGTATTTTTATAATCCTCTGCAATAATTGCGCCTAATTCGAGCACCTTTTCTTGTATTTGCTCTTCAGAAATTAATACTTTTTCGATATCTTGATTCATCATTTCATTATCCTCCCGGAAGACTCCTTGCTTTTGTAGTGAATAATCATATATTTATCCTTCTTTGCTGTCTCTTTCGAGATAGCAAATGCAGATCGCTTCAACAAGGGTAACCAAATAACATTCCCTCTTGCATCACAAACGACCGGCCATTCTTCTCTTTTTTCTCTTGGTACTTTCGCTTCGATAAAAATAGCTTTTATCTTTTTGGTGCCATTCATACCTTGTATTGACATGCGATCTCCATTTTCTCTAGAACGAATACGAAGTGGATATGATATATCATTATACTTAGCAACAAAAACTGTTTCATTCATGTTACTTGGTATATCTTCGCTCACCTCTGTTACAAGCTTATCCCCGTTCGATAGCGTAATTGTCCCGGGCACTGATAAATCTTGTAAAAAAGGGGAAACAATTTCTTGTTTAAATCCAAAGCTGCACTCCTCGTATGCGCGAACAATTTTTAAATCACCTGGGAAATCAAGTGAACCCGAAGGTTGTGTCCGCTTAAAAAACTCAATCACTTTGTCAATATGTATAGAGGAAAGAGAAGATGGAATCTTATATTCATAAAGATAGTTTAATATTAGTTGAATCCCTCTTCTTTGTAAAGGCATAGACATGGATTCAAAGGCAGGAATTGATAAGCTAATTTGTTTATCACTTTTTTTTGTAATTACTTTATTCATTTTCTCAAAAGCTAATTCCTGCAAATACGCCTCATCCTCTTGCATCTGCATGCTAAATTTTTGGAATTTCTCATGCACTTGTGGATTTTCTTCTTTCAAATGAGGAAGAACATATTTACGTAATCGATTCCTTGTATATACTTCCTTTTTATTACTTGGATCTATACGAGGAATTATTTTTAACTTATGACAGTAATCAACAATCTCTTCCTTCGTTACTCCAAGTAACGGCCTAATTAAATACCCATTATGAAAAGGACGCTTCACTGCAATGCCTGCATATCCTTTCGGAGTACTCCCTCGTACAAGGCGCATTAAAATTGTCTCTACTTGATCATCACCATGATGTCCAAGAGCTACATACCTCGCATCATATTTCTTCATTATTCTTTCCAAAAATGCATATCTGCATTCTCTAGCAGCAACTTGTGCATTCATCCCGTATTGCTGTTGATATTGCGACACATTAATCCTTATCGTTTCGCAAATAACTCCTAGCTCTTTACAAAGGTCTTGCACAAACTGTAGGTCCTCATGAGATTCATCACCTCGAAACATATGATCCACATGCGCCACTACAATCTCAAACTGTTTTGCTGCTCTTTTTTCTAACAAATAATATAGAAGAGCCACAGAGTCAGGACCACCAGAAACACCTACAACAATTGTTGAGCGTTCCTTTAATACATCATGCTGCTTTACAAAGTCATCTACCTTTTCAACAAATGTATCTTTCAACTTCGTAATCACCTTTCATTAAACAAGAACAGCAACGTTAGTTACCTTGTTTATAATGGTACAACTTTTACAAACATTGTGCAAAAAAAAGATATACAAAAATTACATTTTTATCTTACATCATTCGTACATATTCACAAAAATAATAATATTATCTTTTAAAGCAAAAAAACCTAGGCATCCACCTAGGTTTTTAGAAAGAAACATCATATTTCAAGTTTCACTTTATTGCGCTTGCATTCCTACAATTGGAATGGTAGCCCACTTCGGCATATTTTTCTTCACTTTCGCTACTACAATAGTCATATCATCATTTATATAACCATCGCCAGATCGAATCACCTCTTCCATAATGATATCAGCAATTTCTTGCGGGTCTTCAGTTTGTAATTCTTTAATTTTCCGCTTCATCCATAATTCATGATTCTCCACATGCTGCGCGCCCTCAAAAATCCCATCACTCATCATAATAAGAATATCACCTGTTTTTAATTGCTCACCCACTACATCAACTTCAACATCCTCAATAATTCCCATTGGTAAATTACTTGCTTCAATTTTCAAAATATTATTTGCGCGTTTAACAAAACTCGGCGTCGATCCAATCTTTAAAAACTTCGCACTCGCATCCCGCAAATCTACCATAGCTAAGTCTAATGTCGTAAACATCTCTTCTGTTGTTCTTAAAGAAAGAATAGAGTTAATAGATTTAATCGCTATCTCCTCATCAATGCCTGACTGAAGTATTTTTTGTAATAATTTCACTGTTTCTTTACTCTCCATATGAGCTCTTTGCCCATTTCCCATGCCATCACTAATTGCAAGGGCATATTTCCCAACACTTAAATCCATCATTGCATAAGAATCACCCGAAACAAACCCACCGCCTTTCGCGGCTGTGGCCAAGCCGGTATCAAGGGAATACGTTTTTGCTGAACCAAATGATATTAAACTGTGGCCGTTCGGATAAGAAGATTTTTCTTCATGTTTCACAACTATGTTTTCCTTCAGGATATCAGAAAGCATTGGTGCAACTAATTTTTCACACTCTCCATGTTCATTAGATGCAACTGGAATCAACATTTCAATATCAATACTTCCTCTATCTAAACAATAAATATCAACATGCTCTATTTCTACACCAAAATCACGAAATGCTTGCAGAATCTGCTCTTCCTGTACTTGATGATTTTCTCTTTCCCTTTGTATCTCCTTGGCAAAATCCTCCATAACTTTTGATACACCTAACAATTGCTCTGCTACTATTCTACGATTTTCTTTCATTTGTTTTCGTAATTTTTGTCCCTCATAGAAGTGATCTAATTCACCTGCTACTAAATCCGTCACTTTCTTTCCTCTCACACAATGCTTGTCCCATTCACGAACTAACTTCCGATTATGCTGCAGAGTTCCTTCTTCTGTTTCGCTCATTATTTGTTTCATATAATCATACGTTTTATCGAAATTAACTACCCAGCATTGGTCCTTTTTAAAACATGTTTGACATGTTTTTGCAGTAATTGTACTTAAAAACAAATCTGCCTCCGTCTCTTTATCTTCCTCCTCCACATATCCATATACAGAAAAGCTATTAGATAAAGCAGCAAATACATTGGCAAATTGATTGATTTTATTCGCTGTAACATCACGCATCCTTCTTAAATACTGTTGTTGATCTTGCGAATGCTCCTGTGTACCTGGCATAAATTTAGCAATACGATCCATAACAAGTTTCGGTGTTAATAAAAAGAAAGCAATCGCCACACCAGATTCAATTAAAGTTGTCACAATGTTTGTTTGCTTGTCTACATATAGCGTAATCAAGCTTGTCCCAATTAATAAACCTAAACTAACACCTAAGCGTTTCCCTTCTTTTAACAAACCACCAAGCAATCCAGAAAAAGCAAGCAGACTAAGTTGGGACAAACTAGAGACATTTGCTAAGCTTAATATTAACCCAGTGACGACCCCTACTGTAGATCCTGTAGCCGCTCCTGCGATAAACGCAAACACAAGCACTAAATACCTAGTAAAAATATGTTGAATAGAAGCGTCATATATGAACCAATCTGTTGTACCAGTTAAAACAGATGCTAGTAATATAATTAAACAAACAATTTCTTCTGTCTCTAACGCTTGTTGTTTCCCTTTTCTTTCTACTAAAAGCGGGACACTTTGTAAAAATATCATAGTTAATACGAAGCTAAGCCCTGCCTCAATCGTACTAACGAGTAAATCGTACATGGTAACAGTTTGTTGTGCAAAATATACGACAACTAAATGTGCAGTTAATGCGGAGATAAATACTTGGAATGGTACAAGTCCAACAGTTTTACGTGTAAACCGACTAAAGAAGATATTATAAATGAAGAAAGTAAAAATAGATGCAAAGGTAAAGAATAAATTATCTATCGAAACTGAAAGTGCGCCCCCCATTAGAGCCAAGAACGCGAGCGGCATTTTATCCCGCTTCATAACATAAACAGCAGCAAAAAACGGCAGTGCAAACGGTAAAATGTTTGTTAATATATATGCTCGTCCCAAAAGAAAACCAATAACAACAATAATAAATCCCCATCTAAAGAAAACTTGCTCAAACTTCATTCGCAACTTACTCGTCCACTTTACTCCTCCAAGCTGACCTTCATTCATTGCCAATGCACTTGTATTCATAGTATTCCTTCCTGCTTTAGGCATATTTTTAACACCACCTGCATAGTTTAATTACTGTCATTATAAAAGATGATTATTGGGATTTTTGTCAAAACAACAGTTTTCACTTTTATAATCGTTCGACTTTTTATTCGAAATAACTCTACATATATACACAGTATGTATTTTATTTTTAATATTTTAATCGAACATTCAGAAAATATAGGGTGATTTTGTAGAAGTGTTGTATGTCTTAATTTATTTAACAAAAAAAGATCATGCGCATTTGCATGATCTTTTTAGATGACCCGTACGGGATTCGAACCCGTGTTACCGCCGTGAAAGGGCGGTGTCTTAACCACTTGACCAACGGGCCGTTAAATTAAATATAGCGGCGGAGGGGATCGAACCCCCGACCTCACGGGTATGAACCGTACGCTCTAGCCAGCTGAGCTACACCGCCATGTCGTCTTATTTAACGGACAATTAGTATCTTACCTCAGATATAATTTAAAGTCAACACATCTTGAAAACTTTTTTTAAAATATATTTTCACATATAAAAAAGCACCCTGAGCAATCGCCCTGGGCACCTCTCTATATTCTAAGAATTAAACGTTCTTATTATCCGCGACGTGCGCCACGGCCACCACGTTTAGATTCAGTGTTACGCTTTAAAGAAGTTAAACGATCTTCACTGTCCTTTAAGAAACGTGCCATCTTTTGCTCGAATGTTTCTTTTGGAGCGCGGTCGTTACCGCCACCACGGTTATCTCTGTTGAAAGAACGATTACGTTGTGGACGTCCAGAACGTTGTTGATCACCACCGCGTTGGTATTCACCACGTGGACGATCTCCTTCTGTTTTTTCACGCTCTTTCGCTTTTTTAATAGATAGACCGATCTTACCATCTTTTTCAACGTTAATAACTTTTACTTCTACTTGGTCGCCCACTTTTAAGTGATCGTTAATATCTTTCACATAATTATCAGCAACTTCACTAATATGAACAAGACCCGTTAAGCCTTCTGGCAGCTCCACAAAAGCCCCAAAATTTGTAATACCTGTTACTTTACCCTGTAACTTGCTGCCTACCTCGATTGACATAAAAAAAATGCTCCTCCTTAGTGGTTAAAAAGTCAAATTTTACTTTATTATATATAATCCTAAAATATAGTGTCAATAAGACATACTCTACTTAGAAACAGGAAAAATTATCTCCCCTTTTCCAGAGAAGAAATAATCCCTTCTAGCAATCTTTAATACGTACTCTTCATCATTTAACTTTTGAACTTCGTCTTTTAGACTCTTTTCTTTGTTCGTTAATGAATCCAGTTCTTTTTTCATGTCCTTAACTTTTGCTTCTTTTGCTTTAATGGAACTGTTTTGTTGATAAAACGTTACACTAATACTCGCAATAATTGTAAAAGCAAAGACAAGAAAAACCGCTAAACGGCGATAAAGTCGCTTCCTGTTCTCATCCGTTTGTATTATATGCTCTTTAACAGGATTTGGACTCTGTTTTTCGATTGTTCTTTGTCTCAGTTCCCTCATTTCCGAGGTCCCCCTAACTTCTTTTTTATACGCTCCCATAATTGGAAGATATGTCCCTTCAATTTTGCTATATATTGCAGGAACCCTACATGCTTCATTATAAAAAGTTTAACACGATTAGGGAGAAGTTTCCATATGAGCGAAGCAATAAATCGAACAGGCCAGAAAAAAACTTTCCATATGAAAAGTAATATCCAAATCACCATTTTCCATAACACATGTCCAATTGAAAGCAGTATACGAAATAAGAATAATATAAATGCAATAAATAGCTGCGCTATAATAATAACAGGTTTTATCATGAGTAGCTGTATAATTTGAACAAAAAAGTGTGTTGTTTGCACAAAAATATAGATGAGAAAATTTAACAGTCTCATGTATATTGCTTTCAACATGCTTTGATATGCCGCAAAACCACATAATAATGCTAAAAATACATATATACGTAGTTCAGCTTCATTTACAAGAAGCAATACGTAAAAAACGAATAATGCTTGGACAATCCAAAATAGTATATCATGTATAAATACAATCCAACGCTTACGTTCTTGACGTTTTAAAAATCGTTGGTATGTATCTAAAGACGCTCCAATCCAAGCACCCATTCCGATCATTGAGAGCATCGTATACAACTGAATTGTTAGACTCATTTAAACAACTTACTAAAGAAGCCTTTAGTTTTCTCCCCTTGATTCTCATCAATATACAGCATCTCATGAACTTTCCCTTTAATCGATACAACACCTTTTTCTACATCTAAATTTTTCATTTGCAAATTTTGACCACGAATTGTTAAAAAGCCCATTACAGTCTCAAGTAAAAACTCTTCGCTATCAAAACTCTCTACCTGCTTTACACCGGTAATATCAATTACACGTCTGCCACGCATAATAATATCATGCTCTACAGAAACATTTTGTTGATTAGAAGACATAGGTGAGTAACCATTATTCACGTAAATCCCCCCATACATTTATACTAGCTAATAGTAATGTATGAAGGGATAATCGATTTTAGAACAAGCCTTCTTCGGCCTTTACTTTTTCTTCACGAACTAAGCTATACATATTTGCTGCATCTTCTTTTTTAGTCGTTTCTTTCAATTCATTTATTTTTACAGTTACTATTTTTTGACCAAAACGAATTGTTAATTCATCAGCTACTTTCACATCCGAACTCGCTTTTGCCACTTGACCGTTAATGGATATTCTTCCTTGATCAGCTACTTCTTTCGCCAATGTTCTTCTTTTAATTAAACGTGATACTTTTAAAAACTTATCTAGACGCATATTAAATCCCCCTATTAACGCTCTGTTTGTTTTGCCTCTTCCCAGAAAACATCTAACTGCTCTAATGATAAATCTTGCATCTCTTTATTCATTTCAGCTACCTTTGCTTCCATGTATAAAAAACGACTGACGAATTTCTCATTTGTTGAACGTAACGCTTCTTCTGGATCTATTTTATAATGACGAGCTATATTAACAAACGCAAATAGTAAATCGCCAAATTCACTTAACATCTTCGCCTCATCCATGTTTGCGACTTCTTGTTGGAACTCTTGCCATTCTTCTAAGGCTTTCTCTATCATCGGCTGTACATCCACCCAATCGAAACCAACCTTACCAGCTTTTTTCTGGATTTCATAAGCGCGTAGTAACTGCGGCAAACTTTTTGGAACTCCATTTAAAACAGATTCTTTTACAAACCCTTTTTCTTGTTTTTTAATTTCTTCCCAATTGGCAATTACTTCATCGGCATTATTTACATCCGTATTCCCAAATACATGCGGATGACGACGAACCATTTTCTCAGATAAAGTTCGAATAATATCATCTATAGAGAACCAACCTTCGTCCTCTCCGATTTGGGCATGAAGCATAACTTGTAATAATACATCACCCAGTTCTTCTACTAAGTGATCATCATCCTCTTCATCAATTGCTTCTAACACTTCATACGCTTCCTCAATTAAATACTTCTTTAAAGATTGATGTGTTTGCTTTTTATCCCACGGACAACCATTTGGACCACGAAGGTCTGCAATAATTTCTCGAAGTACATCAAACTGTTGATATAAGGACGCACGTTCCTGAACTGGTGGTACATATACACTCGTTAAGTTATTCAACTCCGTTTCATGATCTAACATGTACAACGGCACCTTTTTCACTTGCTCAAATGAAGTCCCCGCAGCTGTTACGATATACACTTCATAATCATCTGGCAGCATCTCCATTAATGTTAATTTCACATCTGATGCAACGAATGCGTCATATACTTGGCAAAAGATTAAGTGTTGACGTAATTCTAATTGTCCTCTTTCAAATGATGTGGCGTCAATTAATTGGAACCCTTCAATCGGATCAATCTTAAGACTTGCAAACATAGGATCAAGGAAACTTTGCCCACCTTCAATTCGCACTTCAACATTCGCTACTTCACTTTTTTTCAATAGTAGCTGAACCGTTCTTTCCGCTACAAGCGGATGCCCTGGAACAGCATAGATGATTTCTGTATCTTCAGCTTGTTCTAACAATGTATTCGCAATTGTTTCATATACAATTTCAAATGTATCATGTGCTTCATATACATTGTCAAAGGCAGTATATTGTATACCTTCTTTCTCCAACTCTTCTATAACGGGATGTTCCTTCGTTCTAACAAACATGTGATCTGCTTCTTTTATTTTTCGATATACACCCATCGTTAACTGATCTAATTCACCAGCACCTAATCCTAAAATAGTAATGATTCCACTCACAACCTGCCACCTCTATCCACTCTTCTTCAATGAACCTTCTTTTTTCTCTTTTTTCATAACGGTTCCTATTTCCGCTTTTGTAAATACACGTAATTTTAAAATGAAAAACATATATGCCAATCCGCCGATGGCTACACCTAACAACGCCTCAAGTGTTGCAACACCTCTATGACTTGTATCCATCACTAATCCAGACATTTGCAATACACGCATAAACATCATTAGTACAAATCCCATACCGATACCACTAATAACTACACCTAACATATTCCGTTTGTCGATAAGCGATTCGGATACAGCTCGCATAAGTAATACACTATTTAGTATAGAAATTACAATTAACGCAACTAGCGTCGCAATTGCAGCTCCCTTCACACTAAAATATGGCATTAATATATAATTTAAAGCTAACTTTAAACAACCGCCAAATATAACGAATATTGCTGGTTTTAATGTTTGTCCTAACCCTTGCAAAATAGAAGCAGTTGTAATCGACAATGAACTAAATAAAATAGATAAAGATAAAATAGATAAAACATCTGACCCATCACTATTTTCAAACAACATAATATTCGTAGGTTGGATAATACAAGTTAATCCAATGGCTGCTGCAAATCCGATAACAAATGTTATTTTCATCGCTAACCTTACCTTTTCTCGAATAAAGGTAAGATCTCCTCTTTCCTTCGCTGCTGTAATAATTGGAATAAGCGACAACGAGAAGGAAGTTGTCACGACAGTACCTAATTGCATAAGCGGGATACTTCTGTCATAAACACCTTTTAACACCTTTGCACTTTCAGCTGGCTCTCCCGCTCCAATAAGTAGAGAATAGAAAGAAATAGAATCAGCCATTTGTATAAAAATAAGCACTAAGTTACTAACACAAATCGCTAACCCCTGCCAAAACAGGATTTTTATAATCTTCTTTTTCCCTTTAATCCTCTTTACACTTTTGAAGAATATAGAACGAAAGTCATGACGCATATAAAGTATAAGTACGATAATCCCAATCAATCCACCTGCGATTGAACCGAGCATAGCACCTGCACCAACTGTATATAAATCAAATTCGTGAGCAATTAGGAATAGAGATAAAAATACAATAATAGAAACACGAATCGTTTGTTCTATCACTTGCGAAACAGCTGTTGGCATCATATTATTGAATCCCTGGAAATATCCTCTTGCTACAGATAAAAACGGCATCAATATGAATGAAAAGGAAATAACGCGTAATAGCTTATCTAAGTGTATATCGCCCATAGCTATCGCAATTGCTTCGGCACCAAAGAACAATGTAAAAAATCCTATGAAACCAATACCTAATAAAAACCAAAAAGATACACAAATAATTTCCTCTGCTTCTTGTTTTTTCCCTCGCTCTAATCGTTCCGCAACCATTTTTGAAATTATAATAGGGAACCCATAAGTAGCTAAAATTAAACAAAATCCATAAAATGGATAAATTTGTTGGTAAATATAAAAACCAACGTCACCCGCTATATTTTGATATGGAATACGGTAAAAGGCGCTTAATACCTTTGTAACAAAACTTGCGATTGTTAATATAATAGCCCCACGCCAAAAGGCTTGATACTTCTTCGATTCCATGCAAGAAAACTCCTTTTTCTATTCTCACCCCTCGTATTATATCATAAAGAAAAGGACAAGCTTCCTTACCTACACAAGTAAGAATACGTTCGTGCAACGCTAGAAATATTCAATGAAAAAAGGTAGCAAAGCGCTACCTTCATTCAATATACATATATCTCCAAATAATTGATTTCTCAAGAAGAAATATCATAATTAGGAAAGATTGCTACTTCTAAAACCATACACCTTTACTGTTCCATTTGTTTCGCTAAGAAACTGGCAGCAGTATTGACCGCCTTGTGCTCTATTTCGCTTATAATCGCTTCTTTTGAAAAAATAATGACAGCCCCAATTGGGTCTCCATTTGCAACAATCGGCCCAACTGTATAAGAATGAACCTTTTCTGTTACACCATCAATAATGGAAATATCACTTTCGTCCGTCATAATAACAGACTTTCTTTCTTCCATCGTTTTTTCAATTAGATCGCCAACGCTTTTATTTAAGTATTCTTTTTTTGATACACCTGATACTGCGATAATAGAATCTCGATCACATACAAGCACATTATGTCCTAAGCTATCATATAAAGCATCTGCATATTCTTTTGCAAAATCACCTAGCTCGCTAATTGGAGAATATTTCTTTAAAATTACTTCTCCATCGCGATCTACAAATATTTCTAGTGGGTCCCCTTCTCGAATACGTAAAGTTCTACGAATTTCCTTCGGGATTACTACCCTACCTAAATCATCAATTCGACGTACGATTCCAGTTGCTTTCATTCTAATGCTGCCTCACTTTCTACTGATGATCAAAGTGGTGAATTTACCTGTTCATGTAAAAATCACCAACTGTTAGACATAGTATTTTACACATTAGTTCTTCTATGCACGTCGAATTGCATTTTTTTATCTAATATTAGGCATTTATGACTTCTTTTTTTACATCTGGCAAGCCTTTTAATAAATTTTCAGCAATTGTTAACCACTTCGATGTCTCTAAGCCATTTGTTTTCATGACGATTTTCAATTGTGATCCTTCCATTCCTAGACCGATCATTCGTCCAAAACTATTTCCAAGCATGAATAATTTTCCGCCATCAATGTTTTGACTCGCTTGTTCTGAGAACAGAATTGTTACTTCAAATTTATTTTGCTTAATTAATTCAATTTGTTCTTTCATTGCTAATACTTTAATATTTGCGATTTGTAATAAGTAACCAACTTCTTGCGGGTAATCACCAAATCTATCTATCATCTCTTCCTGCAACTCTTCAATATCCTCAATTGCAGAAACACCTCTAAACTGTTTATACATCATAATTTTTTGTTTACTATCAGAAATATAAGCATCCGGTAAATATGCATCTACTTCTAAATCAATTTCAACATTAACTGTATTTTCAACTCCGTCTGTTCCTCTACGCTGTTCAATTGCATCTTTTAACATTTGAGAATATAAATCAAATCCGACAGAATCAATAAATCCATGTTGTTCGGCTCCTAACAAGTTACCAGCACCACGAATTGATAAATCTCGCATCGCAATTTTGAAACCAGATCCAAGCTCTGTGAACTCCTTAATGGCTTGCAGGCGCTTCTCCGCAACTTCCGATAACACTTTATCCCGTTTGTATGCAAAGTAAGCATATGCAACACGATTAGAACGTCCAACACGCCCACGAAGCTGATACAACTGCGATAATCCCATACGATCTGCATCAAATACAATTAATGTATTTACATTTGGAATATCTACACCCGTCTCAATAATCGTTGTACTTACAAGAACATCATGCTGTCCTTCTAAAAACGATAGCATAACAGACTCTAATTCACTCTCGTTCATTTTCCCATGTGCATAAGTTACACGCGCATCTGGAACTAACATCGAAATTTCATCTGCTTTTCGTTCGATATCCTCTACACGATTATATAGGAAGTAAACTTGACCACCTCTTGCAAGCTCCCGTTCTATCGCTTCTCGCATTAATGCTGGATTATACTCTACTACATATGTTTGAACCGGGAAACGATTTTCCGGCGGCGTCTCAATAACAGATAAATCACGCACACCAAGCATAGACATATGGAGCGTACGCGGAATCGGAGTTGCCGTTAGTGTTAATACGTCAACATTTGCTTTTAATTGTTTAATTTTTTCTTTATGCGTTACACCAAATCTTTGTTCTTCATCAATAATAAGAAGACCTAAATCTTTATAAGTAACATCTTTAGATAAAATACGGTGCGTTCCGATTACAATATCTACTGTGCCATCTTTTAAACCTTTAATTGTTTCATTTTGCTGCTTTCTCGTACGGAATCTACTTAATAATCCTATATTGATTGGATAATCTTGAAAACGCTCTCGAATTGTTTCATAGTGTTGTTGTGCAAGGATCGTTGTCGGCACTAAAATTGCAACTTGTTTTTCATCCATAATTGCTTTAAACGCCGCACGAATAGCTACTTCCGTCTTTCCATATCCTACATCACCACAAAGAAGCCTATCCATCGGACGTCCGCGTTCCATATCCTTTTTAATCTCTTCAATAGAACGTAATTGATCCTCTGTCTCTTGATACGGGAAAGAGGACTCGAATTCTTGTTGTTCTGCCGTATCCGGTGTATATGCATAACCCTTTGAAGCTTCGCGCTCAGCATATAGTTTAATTAGGTCATCCGCAATGTCTTGTACAGATTTTTCAACTTTCGTTTTGACCTTCTTCCAATCATTTCCACCCAATTTATAAACTTTCGGATCCTTACCCTCAGATCCTACATATTTTTGCACTTGGTCAATTTGTTCAATTGGAACGTATAACTTATCATTACCTTGATATTTAATATTCAAATAATCTTTATGAACACCGTTAATCTCTAATGTTTCAATACCTAAGAATTTACCTATACCATGATTTACATGAACTACATAATCCCCAACTTTTAATTCCGAATAACTTTTAATACGTTCAGCATTCGATAACTTTTGCTTACGTTGTGATTTTTTAACTTTCTTATGAAAAAGCTCTTTTTCAGTAATGACAACAAGCTTTTGCATCGGCATTTCAAATCCTGCATGTAAATCACCTACAGCAATTTGTAACCTTCCAGGCAATAATATATCTGTGCCTTCTACAATATCTGCCTCAATATCATAATCACTTAAAATATGTTGTAGTTTTTTCACACGTTCATCATCTGTACCTAACACAACAGTCGTAAAATGCCCTTCGTTCCATCTATCAATTTCAGTTTTCAACAACTGCATCTGCCCATGGAAATCTTGCATTGTTTTACATGTCACATTCACAATGTTTTGCGGATGTGTATGTGCTATATGACGTAAGAATAACGTTAAATATACAAAACTTCTTTTTTTATGATGAAGAAATTCTTCAAACGAATGAGAGAAAGATAAATCTTGAATAATTGTTCCCTCACCGAGAAGGGATATATACCATTCCGCCTCTTCCGTTTCAAGATGTGATGCTGTTTCTTGAATACGTGAAATCTCATCTAAAATAACAACACCATCTTCTGGTAAATAATCTATCAGACTAGCAGGTTCATTATAGAAAATAGATAAATATTTAAACATCTGTTCTATACTTTGCCCGTTTTTTAACATCTCAATTTCATGACTTACCGTCTCAAGCACTGTAGTCTTCAACTTATCATCAGAAAGTTTTTGCATCGTCTTAGTCAGACCTTCTTCAAGATGCTTAATTCCTGATTTCAATTCTTCCTGCGAAAATAAAAACTCTGTTGCTGGACCAAATCTAACACTTTCTTTTTTATCTTGAGAGCGCTGTTCATCCACATCAAATAATCGAATAGAATCGACTTCTGTATCGAAAAATTCAATACGAAATGGTAACTCTTCAGTTAGTGGATATATATCTAATATTCCCCCACGCAAACTAAATTCTCCAGGAGCTTCTACCATAGACTTACGCTCATAGCCGATATGATGTAAAGTATGCAAAAATGTATCTAAATCAATCTCTTGCCCTAGACTGATTTCGATTTGCCTTTGCTTCCACAACTCTTTCATTGGTAAAAATCTGCGTAGTCCTGCAACTGGTGCTACAATAATCCCGTGCTCTCCTGCAGCTAAGCGATTTAACACTTCAATACGTTGCGCCTTCAATTCTGGGCTTGCAACACCAAGTTCTGATGCTATCAATTCATTTACTGGATATAGCCATACATCTTTTTCACCAAGTAACGCCACTAAATCTTCATGTACTTTTTGTGCTTGATATAAATTATGCGTCACAATAAGTTGTGATTTTTTTGTTTTTTTATATAAGGCCGCCATTAATAACGAACGAGAAGAGGTTGCCATACCTGATACAAGTTGCTCTTTTAAACCATCTTCTAATCCATTAATGACCGATTGGATCTCTTCATTTTTATAAAATTGCTCTAATAAACCTATCATTTTCAAAACCCCTCTCAACATAAAAGAGCAAGCCACTATATTTTATGCAAATATTTCGGAAAAAGAAAACAGAAAAATGCTTTGGACATGCCAAAGCGACAACATTTTATTGCAGAAATTTTTCATATTCATAATACTCAGGATAAGATGCGAGCGTTTCTTGACACAATTCACAAATCGTTTTTATATATATATTTCCATTCTCATGAAAATGAATCATTTCTACTACTTCTTGCTCTGTTAGTTGAAATAAAACGTCGCTATATACTTTTTCTGCGGTAACGGAGCCTACATTACTCCCGCAATGTCTGCAATAATAATACCCTTCCATACTAGCCTCCTAAAAATCCAATTACTGCTAGTATGGGTAAAAATAAAACAAAATATTCCCAATCGTACCCTTAACTATTGAAAGTATTCATAATTTGAAGAAAAGGTTTATTTAACCATTCTTCACATGCATCTGCTGCTTTTTCAATAGAATGATTTACACCAGGAATCTCTTCTGATGTAAAACGTCCTAATACGTAATCTACTACCTTCATTCCATTTTTCGGACGATCGATTCCCATGCGGATACGTTGAAACTCTTGTGTTCCTAAATGTGAAATTGTTGATTTCACACCATTATGTCCACCCGCACTGCCTTTCATACGAAGGCGTAATTTACCTACAGGGATGTCTAAATCATCGTACAGAACAACGAAGTCCTCTACATCAATTTTATAGTAATCCATTAACGGACGAATACTTTCCCCAGATAAATTCATATATGTAAGTGGCTTTAATAAGATTACTTTTTCTCCATTAACAAATCCTGCACCAAATACTCCTTTAAACTTTTGTTCGTTCAAAGAAATATTCCAACGCTTTGCAAGTTCATCAATCGCCATAAATCCAATATTATGCCTTGTTAATTCATATTCTCTACCTGGGTTCCCAAGTCCTACTATCAATTTCATTCTTGTACCACTACTTTCTTTTTTCGATACGAAAAGACGTAACCAATCTTGGTTACGTCTCATTCTATCCAATTAATTGAATAATACACTTACAGATTCTTCTTCGTATACACGAATGATTGCTTCTCCGATTAGTGGAGCAACTGAAAGTTCATGTACTTTGTCGATTTTCTTCTCTTCTGGTAATACGATAGAGTTCGTTACAACTAACTCTTTAATATTTGAGTTTTGGATACGCTCAATTGCTGGACCAGATAATACTGGGTGTGTACAGCAAGCATATACTTCAGAAGCACCGTTCTCAACAAGAGCGTTTGCTGCTAATGTAATTGTACCAGCTGTATCAATGATGTCATCAATTAAAATTGCTGTTTTACCTTCAATATTACCGATAATGTTCATTACCTCAGATACGTTCGGACGAGGACGACGCTTATCAATAATAGCGATTGGTGCTTTTAGGCGATCTGCCATTTTTCTAGCACGAGTTACTCCACCGTGGTCAGGTGACACGATTACGATATCTTTAAGACCTTTTGTTTCAAAGTAATCTGAAAGAATCGGTACACCCATTAGGTGGTCGATTGGGATATCAAAGAACCCTTGAATTTGTGGAGCATGTAAATCTAGAGTGATTACACGAGTTGCACCTGCTGTTTCAAGCAAGTTTGCTACAAGTTTCGATGTAATTGGTTCACGAGAACGCGCTTTACGGTCTTGACGCGCATAACCATAGTAAGGAATAACAATATTAATTGTTTTTGCAGATGCACGCTTTAATGCATCGATCATAATAAGTAATTCCATGATATGTTCGTTTACTGGGAAGCTTGTAGATTGAATAATGAATACATCGCAACCACGGATACTTTCTTCAATGTTAATTTGAACTTCTCCATCACTAAAACGATCAACAGAACATTTTCCTAGTCCTACTCCAATGTGCTTTGCAATTTGCTCAGCAAGTTCCTTATTAGAGTTTAAAGAGAATACTTTCAAATTAGAATTTAGATATTGAGTCGACATCTAGATTAACCCTCCACATTATGATTTTTTCTTATTCAGCAATTGATCAACATAGTCTTCTTTGTTAACTTGACGTGCACGTGCTACAGACAATGCTTTTGATGGAACATTCTCTGTAATTGTAGAGCCTGCTGCCACATAAGCACCGTCTTCAACTGTTACAGGAGCAACAAGGTTTGAATTACATCCAATAAATACCCCGTTACCAATCACAGTTTTGAATTTATTCTTACCGTCATAGTTCACCGTAATTGAACCACAACCCAGATTCACGTCTTCTCCAACTTGTGCATCCCCGATATAACTTAAGTGTGAAGCTTTACTTCTATTACCAAAAACAGTTTTTTTGATTTCCACGAAGTTTCCAACGCGTACTTCATCTCCAATAACTGAATCTGGGCGAATATGTGCAAATGGGCCAACCGATACTTCTGTACCAAGCTTGCTATCATGTACAGTAGATTGACGAATTGTCGTACGATCTCCAATTTCACTATCGCGAATTACTGTATGCGGCCCAATCTCACAATCAGAACCAATTACAGTGTTCCCCTCAATAATTGTTCCTGGATGAAGAACTGTATCACTACCGATAATTGCATCAGCAGAAATATACGTGTTACTTGGATCAATAATAGTAACACCATTTACCATGTTCTTTCGGTTGATACGGTTTTTCATAATAATTTCCGCTTGCGATAGAGCGACTCTGTCGTTAACACCTAACGTTTCATCGAAGTGCTCTGTTTGATAAGCTGATACAATATGACCTTCATTTTTTAAAATTTCAATAACATCTGGCAGGTAATATTCACCTTGTACGTTATCATTTGAAACTTTAGAAAGTGAAGCGAATAAAGCTTTATTATCAAAACAATACGTACCTGTATTGATTTCTTTAATAGCTAATTCTTTCTCATTTGCATCCTTATGCTCAACAATCTTTTCAACGTGACCATTCTCATTACGAACGATACGACCATATCCAGCAGGTTCTTCTATGTAAGCTGTTAATACCGTTGCCATTGCCCCTGCTTCTTTATGTTGCTGAAGTAATGCTTCCATCGTTTCAGCAGTTATTAGCGGTGTATCACCACAAATAACTAAAGTTGTTCCTTCTTCGTTTGCAAGTACACTTGCAGCTTGATCTACAGCATGTGCTGTACCAAGTTGTTCTGCTTGTAATGCAAACTCACTTACGTTTCCTAGCTGTTCTTGTACCATTTCAGCACCATGTCCTACGACTGTTACAAGTTTCTGCAATCCTAATTGAGATACTTGATCGACAACATGTTGTACCATAGGTTTTCCACATACAGGATGAAGCACCTTGTATAGCTTAGACTTCATACGTGTGCCTTTACCTGCCGCTAGAATCACTGCAAATCTGTTTGACATATAGACCCTCCATCGCAACCTATTTATCCATTAACGATATTATCCTAAATCATCATATATTTCAAGAAACACATTTTAACTATTAAATTTTACCATAATTCTTATAAGATGTTTTACTCTTTAGTATCTTTTTTAAGAAATAAGCTATACTATTTAAAATGATTTTGAAAAAATTAGAAGTTCCCCACCTTTCTTTTTCTTAATTTAGAATTTTCCGAATAAAATATATGTATAAACACAAAAAAACAAACCCCTGTAAATGCTTACAGGAGTTTGTTGCAAAATTATAGGGCTTCTCTAAAAAGCCCTTTTCATTCGAATTTTACGAAGCACCCGCTTCTTCAAACTCAACCTCTTCTAACTCGCCTAAACGATGATACTCTGTTAAAACCGCATCTTGAATTTTAGAGCGTGTACCAGAATTAATTGGATGTGCAATGTCACGGAATTCTCCATCTGGAGTACGTTTACTTGGCATTGCTACAAATAATCCATTATTACCATCAATTACACGAATATCATGAACAACAAATTCATGGTCTAGAGTAATAGAGGCAATTGCTCTCATGCGGCCTTCTGTGTTTACGCGGCGTAATCTTACGTCAGTCACTTCCATCTTGTGTTCACCACCCTTTTCTAAATAAGCGATATATTTGTATAAATTCCACAAAATTTCTATTTTCCCTTTAATTTTTTAAAAATTTTTAAGATAAAAATTTTTAATGTAATTGAATATAGAGATTAGTAGAGGTTATCGCTTACAAAGAATTACTTAACTAGGGCAATTACTTCGATTTCAACTGAAACATCTTTCGGTAATTTTGCTACTTGTACACAAGAACGAGCTGGCTTATGAGCAGAGAAATAAGATCCATATACTTCATTAACAGCATTAAAATCATCCATATCTTTTAAGAATACTGTTGTTTTTACTACCGTATCAAATGAAGCACCTGCTTCTTCTAATACTGCTTGTAAATTTTGAAATACTTGCTCTGTTTGTACTGTTACGTCTCCTACTACAAGCTCTCCACTTGCAGTTAACGGAATTTGTCCTGAACTGTAAAACATATTATTTACAATAATCCCTTGTGAATATGGTCCAATTGCTTGTGGTGCATTTTTTGTTTGAACAACTTTCATACTTTTCACCCTTTTATTATTTATTTTTACTCTTTAAAAATAGTGCACGAAAAGCAGTTTGTCCATCTATTTTGTAACTTATAAATAGAATAAAAAAAGATAAAGCTATTTGCTTTACCTTTTTACTCAGCCTCTACAAGCCCTTCATCAAATGGTGCCAGTGAATAATTTCCCTTTTCCACTTGAATCGCTTTTTCTTTCACATCAACTTCCGATAGACGAATCAATGATACATAGTTATTAATTAGTCTTTCTTCAATATCCGTGGATTCTACTAATACACCAATACCAACAACATTAGCCTTAAACTCTTCTAACATACTCATCATACCTTGAATTGTCCCGCCAGCTTTCATGAAGTCATCAATAATTAAAACATTTGATCCTTCCGGAAGACTACGCTTTGCTAACGTCATTGTTTGAATTCGCTTAGAAGAACCTGATACATAGTTAATACTAACAGTGGGTCCTTCTGTTACCTTATTATCTTTTCTTGCAATCACTACCGGTACATCTAAGTAGTTCGCCACTGCATATGCAAGTGGAATCCCCTTCGTTGCCACCGTCATAACTGCATCAATTGGTTGCCTAGCAAAAACAGAAGCAAACAAACGACCTGCGCCATTAATATGACGAGGATTACTTAAAAGATCTGTCATATATAAGTAACCACCAGGCAAAATACGATCTGGATTTTCGAATAAGCTACAAAGCTCACCAATAATTAGATCTGCCTCTTCTTCACTTATATATGGTATATATTTCACTCCTCCTGCTGCTCCTGGTATCGTTTGCAATGTGCCGACCCCTTGTTGTTCAAACGTTTGCTTAATAATAACTAAATCTTCACTAATAGAAGACTTAGCTGATTGATACCTTTCAGCAAAAAAAGTGAGAGAAACTAGCTGACGAGGGTTTTGTAACAAGTAATAAGTCATATCGACTAATCTTGTACTTCGTCTAATTTTCATACTCTCACCTCAAATCACGAATATTCTAAACAAATCATAACGTATTATACGTCTTTATTCAAGCGTTTCTCGCTCTCCTAATAAACGTACTGCGTATACTTGTTCACAAAATCCTTTTAATCCGTTATATATACGATGCATTCGCGAATCATGGTGCACAAGACCGAATACAGTTGGACCACTACCACTCATTAATACAGCATCTGCCCCAAATCGCTTCATCTGTGCCTTAATACGTGCAACTTCAGGATGCATCGCAAACGTTACATCTTCTAAAACGTTACCGACAGTATCACAAATCCCTTTGTAGTCTCCAGCATTTATGACATCCACCATTTTATCTACATTTGGATGTGTAACTCGATTCAACTTTAAATTTCCATACACATCAGCAGTAGATACACCAATATGGGGTTTTGCTAAAATAACCCAACAAGAAGGTGGAGTTTTTATGTGCTCAATCTGCTCTCCTCTTCCAGTGGCAATTGCTGTCCCACCATATACGCAAAACGATACGTCTGACCCAATTTCTGCGCCAAGCTCTGCTAACTGATCAATTGTAAGCCCTAAATTCCATAATTTATTAAGACCACGTAATGTTGCTGCTGCATCACTACTTCCACCCGCTAATCCAGCTGCTACTGGAATCGTTTTTTCAATAGTAATAGATACACCTTTTTTTACATTAAACTTCTCTTTTAATAATTTCGCTGCTTGATAAGCCAGATTTCTTTGGTCGTCTGGGACATACCGATTATGGGATAAAATTTCAATACGGTCTTCTGCTAATTCCATTAGTTCTAAACGATCCGCTAAATCAATTGTTGTCATAATCATTTTCACTTCATGATATCCGTCTTGTCTTTTTCCCAGTACATCTAACGACAGATTAATCTTTGCTGGTGCTTTCACTAGTAGCTTCAATCTATTCACCCACTCTATGTACTCAATCTTTTATCGTTTATTTTACCATAAATTTATAGTAAGACGATGACACTTCCCTAATTATAACGAAAAGCATTCAGAATGAAACTACTTATGTAAAATGATGGCACCTTTTATAGTACAAAAAGCCGAGGAATCACTCCTCGGCTACCGTAGCATAGAAAGTATCTTACAACTACTGGTTTTGTTTCATTAATTGCTGTTCTGCAATTTCTATAGCACGTTTCACCATGTTACCAGCATCTTTCGCACGAATTCCGCCCCATCCTTCTTTCTGAACAACATCATAAAAGCCCAACTCTTTTGCAAGCTCTTCTTTAAATTGATTTGACATGACACCTCTTCGTCTACTCAATGCAGAGTCCCTCCTTATTTTGCTATGGTATCATTAGTATGCAAAATAATATAGCTTTTCATTTGTGGGAATATATGTAACGATACATGAATTATAAAATCACTTCATTATGAGGTTCACCATAAAATGTTAACTCTACTGTCTCTGTTAAAACATCCGCATAGCTATACGATACACGTTGTAACGCATCTTCTTGTTGATCCAGTTGTACAACAAAAACAGAACGGTACGTTTCTGCAAGTACACCTGATTGTTCTACAGTTTTTCTTCTCCCACTGTTCGCCTTTAACATCAGTCTCTGTCCAAGATGGTGATCTAATTCGCTTTTAATTTCATCTAAACGTTTTGACATATACTTCGTTACACCTCGCTGTAATTTAGATTGAACACTTAAAACACGATATATCTATCCCAATTATTAACCGCAACTCACAGACAATATCATTATAAAAGCATCATGCGTTCGAATAGATAGAAGAAATACTATATTGTAAAAGTATCATTATGTAGTCTGTGCGTTCTTGTCTCTTTTTATCCAAACTGATTTAAATCCTTTCCATACAAAAAAGCAAGATACATATGTACCTTGCTTATTCTTCATAATGTTGAAAAGGTAATCCAGTTCGTAAAATCCCCCTTGTTTCAATCCCGCCAAGTCCCTTTTCACCAGTAATCGTATTACGTACAACATCCCATACATTAACCCTTTCCATAAATGACGTAAAACTAATTTTACCAACCACATATACAGGGTCTAGTGCGTGAATATTAATTCTAGATGGGGAACTAGCAAAATTAGCGCCTGCTCGAATTAATGCTTCAAAGTGTGATTGACATGCCCCAGCAAAAATAACGAGTTGATCCAACGATGGATATTTTTTTCGCACTTCTCGAACAGCCTGTACAAAATGCCTTGAATGCCTATATGCTGCTAAATCTCCCTTTACTCCTTTTGATTTTGTATACGCATCGTGCCCTGTAATAACTAAAATGTCCGGACGAAAATGATCTATTAAATCTACTACCTTTTCATGCATCTCTGTTTCTTTACAATGAATACCTTGTACAGGAACACCAATTTTATTATATAAATCTAGGCACTTGCGCAAATATAACGGGTCTCCATCTATGTGCAAGACACGCCCTGGCATTTGAAAATAATTCACTTCACTTGTATATCCACCAGTTGAAGTGTGTTCATGCCTTTGTTTCATTAGTACGTAATCTTGTTGAAACAAACGATACGTCCGCTCCATCGTTTCTTTCTCACGCTTCGCTCTCTTTTTATGTTCTCGTTGATCTATACTAATTAAATCTTCAAGTGGCGCATCTGCCACCAATCTAATTTCCTCTCCAAACAATATAGCTATCTCGCCTTTTATTTCTATAATACGAAAAAGAATATCCCTATTATGAGAGTATCGTTCCACTAATTCTCCAACATGTAAAGCCATTCTCCTACCTCCAAACTCATTAGGCCATCTTACCTGTTTTTAAAGTATGAATGTAAGAGGGGAAAGGTGACAAAAGGGACAGTTCAAGTTGAACTGTCCCTTTTATATTCTTATGATAACTTATGAAGAACTAATGCATTACTTAATGTTGCAAACTCCTCGATAGATAGCGTCTCGCCTCTTCGTTTCGGATCAATTCCTACTTCTGTTAAAATTCGATCCAACAGCTCTTTATCTTTCGGGAAACCATTTAAATTATTTGATAAATTATTCATTAAAGTTTTACGACGCTGTGCAAAACTTGCTCGTACTACTTCAAAGAAGAATGTCTCATCTGTTACCTCTACCACTGGTTTCGGACGCTTTAGGAGGCGGATAATTGCAGAATCAACATTTGGTTGTGGTACAAACACCGTACGCGGTACAGTCATAACTGTTTCTACCTCTGTATAATACTGAATAGCAATGGATAAAGAACCATACTCTTTCGTTCCAGGTTTAGCCGCTAAACGATCCCCAACTTCTTTTTGCATCATAACAACGAATCCACGAACCGGTAATTTCTCTTCCAGCAATTTAAATAAAATTGGCGTCGTAATATAGTATGGTAAGTTAGCTACTACCATTACATCTTGCCCTTCTTCAAATTGCTCACTAAACACCTCATGTACATCTGCCTTTAGTACATCTTTATTGATAACAGTAACGTTGCCATATGGAGCTAACGTCTCATCTAAAATCGGTAATAACCTTTGATCAATTTCAAAAGCCACTACTTTTTTAGCACGCTTCGCTAATTGTTCTGTTAATGCACCGATACCTGGTCCAATTTCAATTGCACCACTTTCTGAACCAATTTCAGCGTGATCAACGATACGATTTAATACATTCGTATCAATTAAAAAATTTTGTCCTAAACTTTTTTTGAATGAAAATCCATACTTTTCAACAATGTCTTTCGTACGATTTGGCGTTGCGATATCCTTCATTTTCTTTCCTCCTGTATGACTTGCTTATACGCTTCTGCAAATGATTCTTTTGAAACTTGAAACATTTGTAAACGTTTATGTAACTGTTTTGCGTTTGTATAACCAATCTTTAATAGCTTACCCATTCTTTCTCTGCGACTCTTTGCCATTTCTCCGCCCACTAAACCTGCATCGACTAAATCGCTCCAACTGATTTCACTTGTGTAAGCTTCCATTTCTTCATGTATATTCTCTAAAGCACGGCGAATTGATTCATTAGAAGCATGTTCAATTCCGACACCTTTTTTCCTCTTAGCAAGTGCTTCTTCCTTCGGTAAAAACGCATGTTTACATCCAGGCACCTTATCAGAAATAATTTTTCGAATACGCTCTCCAGGATAATCCGGATCTGTGAAAATAATAACGCCTCGTTTTTGCAGCGCTAATTTAACTTGTTCAATAACATGATCACCGATTGCTGAACCGTTCGTTTCAATTGTATCCGCATCAACAGCACGCTTAATCGCAACTGTATCATCTTTACCTTCTACAACGATAATCTCTTTAATTTTCATGCTTGCCTCCACACTCGTTTCGTCTCTACTTAGTAAAACAAAAAAATGACGACTTTTCCATTATTATTTTCCCCATTGTTACATTTTAAAAAATAGAATGTCCAAAACTTTGTTCTCTCTCCTTATTGTACCACTTACTCATTCGCCCTTATCTTCTCTGTCACGCCTGCTATTTTTTCACAAAAATAAAAAAGAATGGGTTCTCCCACTCTTTTATTCAACACCAAATAAAACTTTTGCATTTTTCGTTGTCATTTCTGCTACTTCCTCATAAGAAATTCCTTTTAATTTCGCAATTTCTTCTGCTACGAGTTTTACATAACTTGGTTCATTTCGTTTCCCGCGAAATGGATGCGGTGTTAAATACGGACAATCCGTCTCTATTAATAATTTCTCTAATGGAATCTCCGTAGCAACTTCTTTCGGTTTCTTAGCGTTTTTAAATGTAACCGGTCCACCTAACGAAATTAAAAAGTTCATATCAACACATCGCTCTGCTACCTCTACGCTACCGCTAAAGCAATGCATAATACCTCCTACTTCAGCTGCATTCTCTTCTTCTAGAATATCAACAATATCTTGAGTTGCATCGCGGTTATGTATAATAATCGGTAATTTTACTTTTTTCGCTAATGCAATTTGTTTACGGAATACTTCTTTCTGTATTTCTTTTGGAGACTTATCCCAGTGATAATCTAAGCCCATCTCTCCAAGTGCAACGACTTTAGGATGAGAAGCAAGTTCTTCTAACCAAGCTAAATGCTCTTCTGTCATGTCGATTGCATCAACTGGGTGCCATCCAACCGCAGCATAAATAAAATCATAGGCTTCAGCTAATTCAATCGCCTTTTTTATCGTTACTTCATCAAAACCAACAACAACTGTATAAGTAACACCCGCTTCTTTCATTCGGGCAATCACTTCTTGCAAGTCTTCTTCAAATTGCTCTGCATTCAAATGTGAATGTGTATCAAACAACATAATACATAACTCCTTTTATATTGAAATCAAATTTATTCTACGCAAATAAGCTCTTTTATAACTTAACGATAACAATACTACAATCTTAATGCAAAAATTGAGGTGTAAAAAGAAAAAAGACGCTTCACACATGTTACACGTGAAACATCTCTTTTCTTGTCTTAATTACTTAATTTTTGTACCGTTTGGTAGATTTTGGTCGATTGATGCTAATGACAATACGCCATTCTCTTCACCTGCTAAAATCATACCTTGTGATAATTCACCGCGTAATTTTACAGGTTTTAAGTTTGTTACACAAATAACTTTTTTACCTTTTAAATCTTCCGGCGAATAGAATTTTGCAATTCCAGAAACCACTTGACGTTTTTCTGTGCCTAAGTCTAGTTGAATTTTTAACAACTTGTCTGCTTTTTTCACAGGTTCCGCAGATAGAACTTCAGCTACGCGTAATTCTACTTTAAAGAAATCATCAATTGTAATTTCTTCTGCCTTCGGTTCTTCTTCTTTTTTCTCTTCTACTTTAGGAGCAGAGGCTTTCATTTGTTCTTTAATGTACGCTACCTCTACTTCCATTTCTAAACGAGGGAAAATCGGGTTTCCTTTTTCTACTTTTGTTCCAGCTGGAATGCATCCAATTGTAGACAGGCTTTCCCAAGATGTATGTGCTTCTTCAGTAAGGCCAAGCTGAGCAAACATCTTGCTTGGTGCTACTGTTAAGAATGGCATAAGCATAATACCTGTTTGACGAAGTACTTCTGCTAAGTGAGCCATTACAGAGGCTAACTTTTCACGATCATTCTCATCTTTCGCTAATACCCACGGTTGTGTTTCATCAATATATTTATTCGTACGGCTAATCAATTGCCAAATTGAGCTTAGAGCTACAGAGAATTCCATATTCTCCATTGCTTCTTCTACTTTTTTCAATGTATCCTGTGCAAACGTTACTAACGTTCCATCAAATTCCGTTACATTTGCTTTAAATGCAGGGATTTCTCCGTTAAAGTATTTATCAATCATAGCTACTGTACGATTTAATAAGTTACCTAAGTCATTTGCTAAATCGAAATTAATACGCTCCACAAATCCTTCTGGTGTGAATACGCCATCAGATCCAAATGGAACTTCACGAAGTAAGTAATAACGTAATGCATCTAATCCGTAACGATCGATTAATGTAACTGGATCTACTACGTTTCCTTTTGACTTACTCATCTTTCCATCCTTCATTAGAATCCAACCGTGAGCAAATACTTTTTTCGGAAGAGGTAAATCTAATGCCATTAAAATGATTGGCCAATAAATTGTATGGAAACGAACGATTTCTTTTCCAACTAAATGCACATCTGCTGGCCAGAATTTCTTATACATCTCTTCATTTTCTGTTCCATAACCTAATGCTGTAATATAGTTAGATAACGCGTCAACCCATACGTAAATAACGTGTTTCGGGTTACCTGGAACACGAACTCCCCAGTCAAATGAAGTACGAGAAACTGCTAAATCTTCTAAGCCTGGTTTAATGAAGTTATTAATCATTTCATTCTTACGAGACTCTGGCTGAATGAAATGTGGATTCTCTTCATAGAATTTTAATAGTCTGTCTACGTATTTACCCATTCTAAAGAAATAAGATTCTTCACGAACAAGCTCTACATCATGACCACTATCTGGACTTTTTCCTCCAACTACTTTGTCACCTTCCATAATTGGATCTACTAATTGGTGTTCCGTATAGAATGTCTCATCTTGTACAGAATACCAACCTTCATATTCATCAAGGTAAATATCACCTTGATCTACTAGTTGCTTGAAGATTTTTTCGACAACATCTTTATGACGATCTTCCGTTGTACGAATAAAATCATCATAGGAGATATCCATCTTCTCCCAAAGTTCTTTAATTCCTGCAACGATGTTATCCACATATGCTTGTGGTGTAACATTTAATTCTTCTGCTTTCTTTTGGATCTTCTGTCCATGCTCATCAGTTCCTGTTAAATAATGAACATTATATCCTTGCATACGCTTATATCGTGCCATCGCATCCCCTGCTACTGTTGTATAAGCATGTCCAATGTGTAATTTTCCACTTGGATAATAAATTGGGGTAGTAATATAAAAGGATTTGTTTTCCTTTGTCATTGTTTTGGACCTCCCGGATAACCTCATATGTATTTATAAATAGTATATCAAAAACTTATATATAAAGTGAAACTTTAATCTGTGAGGATCTTGTTCATTCCCACGGATTATCAACCCACACCAATCGGACTTTTACGAGCAATCCGACTTCCACTTAACTTCTTTGACCCAGCCGAATTTAAAATTTAGAATCTTACTACTCGTTAATACAGGATAAAAACAACTTCATATTTTTATATTTATCATCTATTACTCATATTTCAAGAAAATATACAGTCATTACCTATAATTTCTGAACTTTTCTGAAAATAAAGTGAAATAATAGTAGAAATTACTCAAATTCTATTATATATAAGAAGTAAGAAATCTATAAATCTTTTTAAAAAATATAGAATTAAAGAATTGACGGAAATGTAAATGATTGGTATCATATGTCCATAGGGTATTTTGTCGAAAAATGACGAATCTAAAAATAGACTCGAAACTTATAAACTATTTCTTTAGGAGGAAAAGAATTATGAAATCTACTGGTATCGTTCGTAAAGTTGATGAATTAGGTCGTGTAGTAATTCCGATTGAATTACGCCGTACTTTAGGTATTGCAGAAAAGGATGCTCTTGAAATCTATGTTGATGACGAGAAAATCATCTTAAAAAAATATAAGCCAAACATGACTTGCCAAGTAACTGGTGAAGTATCTGATGGTAACCTATCTTTAGCTGAAGGTAAAATTATCTTAAGCAAAGAAGGCGCTGAGCAAATCTTAAACGAGCTTCAAGATTATATCGAAACAGCAAAATAAGCTTCTCAATTATGAGAAGCTTATTTTTTATCGACATGATAGATTTGATATACATCGCGTTTCGACAAATCTCGATCTTTAGCAACTGTTTTTATCGCCTCTTTTGAATTCATACCTTTTTCGTTTATATAATGTTCAATATGGTCATATACCGAAATAGTTTCCCACCATTGTTCCTCTGGAGCAGGTTCTTCCGTTGAACCAGCTACTAAAATACAAAACTCACCACGAACTTCATTTTGTTTCGTCCACTCAATTGCTTCTTCAACTGTTCCACGAATAAATTCCTCGAATTTTTTTGTTAACTCTCGGCACAATACAATTTCTCTATTTCCCAATACTTCTTGCATCGAGATTAAAGTATCATCCAAACGGTGAGGTGCTTCATAAAACATCATTGTAGTTTGTATATAACGAAGCTTCTCTAACTCCATTTTTCTTTCTTTTTTATTTCTTTGTAAAAATCCATAGAAATAAAACTGTTTTGTTTCAAGGCCTGATGCAATTAATGCTGTAAGGGCTGCATTTGCCCCAGGAAGCGGGATAACATGATACTGTTCCGCTACAGCCTCTACAACAATATCGTAACCTGGATCGGAAATACACGGCATACCAGCATCACTAACAAGTGCTACTGTCTTTCCTTCGTCTAACTTATCTAATATTTTCTTCCCACTTACTTCCTTATTATGCTCATGGTAACTCATAACAGGCGTTTCAATTTCGAAGTAATTACAAAGTTTTTTCGTTTGTCTCGTATCTTCAGCAGCAATTAAATCCGCTTCTTTTAAAATTCGGATTGCACGAAATGTCATATCTTCTAAATTTCCAATAGGGGTTGGTACTAAATATAAAACGCCCTTTTCATTTTGTTGAAAACTTTTTTGTTGCCACATAAGGTTCTCCTTTTTGCATATATTCTTCTTTTTGTTTTCTATTTAATTGCTTAAAATAGTACTCTGCTTGCATAGCTGTACGCTTATCTTCATGAAACTCTACGTATTTTAAAGCAACAGGAAGTCTAGCACGCGTATACTTAGCCCCTTTTCCGCTATTATGGGTCTCAATCCGCTTCTCTATATGATTTGTATATCCAGCATAGTAACTTCCATCAGAGCACTCCACTACATAAAAACAATGCTTATTCTTCTCCATATAAAATAGAACGAATCTCCTTTGTATATTCATTATTTTCTTCATATACAAAAAGAGGTGGCAATATTTTTAAATCTGCGTTTCCGTCCTTAATTCCTTCAATTAACAATGTATTCGCTTCTTTTCCTGCCTTAGGATAAACAAATCGTACACGCTTCGGTTCAATTTTATACTTACGCATTAATGTAACAATGTCTAGTAAACGACCTGGACGATGTACAAATGCTACTTTCCCGCCTTGCTTTACTAGCTGACTACTTGCAGATACAACATCCTCTAGTGTACACATAATTTCATGACGAGCTATTGCTAAATGTTCATTCATATTTTTTTCAGAAGTTGCAGGTGTTTGGAAATAAGGCGGATTACATGTGACAACATCATATTGATGACGTCCAAGTTTCTCCGGCATATCTTTCAAATCCCCGTGTATTAAGTGAATTCTTTCTTCCAACTTATTGTATTGAACACTTCTTATTCCCATATCATATAAGCGTTCTTGAATTTCTACACCAGTAATATTCCCTTTCGTCCTTGTACTTAATAGAAGGGGCACAACGGCATTACCTGTACACAAATCAAGTAAATTACCTTTTTGAATTGGCACCCAAGCAAAGTCTGCAAGTAAAACAGCATCTAACGAGAAATTAAATACTGATGGGCTTTGTATAATCTTCAAATCTTGTGCTAATAAGTAATCTAAACGTTCATCTTCATATAAATTCATATGTTGCTCCTTTTCTTACACTTAACCTACCCTATTTCATCTTCTACTAATAAAAAACATATTCGATTCTACTCTCATGTATAAAAAATTACCTTTCCAATTATTATTGGAAAGGTAATTTCACTTTTTATTTAAAAATGACAGGCAGAATAAACAATCTCCCTCTTTACGTACACTTCCATAATGCAGATTACAAATATGAAAACCTTCTTGATATAGTCTTGCTAAATTATCGTAGCCTTCACCAATATCTGTCTTCGGCTTCACTTCTTTACGTTTTTGAGTTTTTTGTTTTTCTTTAATCTGCACTTCTTCAAAGCGGTGTCGCAAATTTTCATTTTCCATTTTTATATGTTGGTTTTCTTCCAGTAACTCTGCAAGATGTTGTTTTAATTCTCCCAACTGTTTGTATAAATGTCCAATTTGCTCTTCCATACTAGAAACCGATGCAAAAATATCTTTTTTCTCCACAAGCACCCACCTCATTAATCTGTGGTTTGACTCGAAACGACCCCTTTATTCACTAACTCATCTAACGTATATTCTACTATCCGTTCCTTGTCTACTAGTTCCACTTGAATTAATCTTTCTAAAATATTTAATCCGATAACACGGCCAGTACCATGCGGGGTTTGTATACGTTGATCTAAATCAGGAAGTTGTTCCTTTGCTGCCTCATATTCATCGTTCTCATATTTTAAGCAACACATTAAGCGACCACATAAACCAGAGATTTTTGCAGGATTTAATGATAAATTTTGATCCTTTGCCATCTTAATGGATACAGGTTCAAAATCCCCTAAAAAAGTAGAACAACAAAGCATACGACCACATGGACCAATACCACCAAGCATTTTCGCTTCATCACGAACACCAATTTGTCTTAGTTCAATTCTTGTCCTAAAAATTGCTGCTAAGTCCTTCACTAGTTCGCGAAAATCAATCCGACCATCCGCAGTAAAGTAGAAAATAATTTTATTGCGATCGAACGTATACTCTACATCTACAAGTTTCATATCAAGATTATGTTCTACTACCTTTTGCTGACAAACTTGATATGCTTCTTTTGCAGCATGTTTGTTCTCTTCAACAATGGTACGATCGTTTTCATTTGCAATGCGAATAACCTTTTTTAGCGGTAATACAACGTCGTTTTCATCAACTTGCTTTTTGGTAATAACTACTTTTCCGTATTCAATACCTCTTACCGTTTCTACAATTACAAACTCATTTTCAGAGATATCGAACTGATTCGGATCAAAGTAATACACCTTTCCGGCCTTCTTAAAGCGAACACCTACTACATCATACAAAACGGTCATCCCTCCTGCAACCGCAACACTAACTGTTCGAACACAAGCTGCGCATTTACATTAGCGTTGATTCTATTTTTTGCCTCTAATATATTAAAGAGAGCTGATACAATGCGCTTCTGAGCGTAGGAGAAAGATTCAAACATCTCTTTCTGCTCATGAAAAACAAGACGATCTTCTTCTCCAAGTTGAACATATAATAAATCCTTATAAATAAGGAGTAACATATCTAAACCTTGCTGTAATTGTTCTTTCTCTCCAAAGTGTTTTCCCCATTTTTCTTGTACAAAAAAAATAGAGGCTTTATCTTTTTCGAGCGCTTCACATAATTTTATCACTAAAGCTCGTGCTTGTGCAAACCATTCATCACTACATAAAGCTAAAGCTTCATCAAAACTATTTGTGAGTTGTGCAGCAAGTGTCGATAAAGATGTCGTAACACCTTCATCCTGTAATCTTCTAATTAAAGATTCCGTAGGTAACGGTCTAAATGTAACAACTTGACAACGAGATAAAATCGTATTTAAAATTTGATGACTTTGTTCAGTAAGTAAAATAGCTGTTGTATCACTACTTGGTTCTTCTAAAAATTTCAACAGTGTATTCGCCGCATTTGCTGTCATACGGTCTGCGTGCTCAATAACATATACTTTTTTATTTGCTTCTAATCCTGTTTTTGAAAACTCTTCTTGTAAATCATGAATTTGCTGCTTCTTAATAGATAATCCGTCTGGTTTTACAATATGTAAGTTTGGGTGGTTACCTGAATCAATTCGCTTACAATTTGTACATACATGACAAGGCTCTACCCCATTCCGCTGAGAACAGAGGAAACTCTTTGCCATTTGAATTGCTGTCGCAAACTTTCCTGTCCCTTTCCCTCCCTCTAACAAGTAAGCGTGGGATATACGCTCTTTTGCGATGCTATTCATCAACATTTTTACACCGATGGGTTGTATAGCAGAAAGCTGCTCCCACGTCTTCGTCATAATGCATACCTCACTTATTTCATTCTTTCCTTCTATTATAACAATTTATCTTCTATAACTTGAATAACTTCTTCTATAAGTTTTTCCATTGGTTGATCAGCATTTACTAATACAATACGATCCGAGAAACGTTCTACAACTTGTAAATACCCTTCACGCACACGTTTATGGAAAGTGATATCTTCCATATCTAACCGATTCACTTCACGTCCTGCATCTTTTGCAATTCGAGCTAAACCAACCTCGGGTTCAATGTCTAGGTAAATTGTTAAACTAGGCATGCAGTCTTCTGTTGCGAAACGATTGATTTCAAATACTTTATCCATACCTAACCCTCTTGCATAGCCTTGATACGCTAAAGAACTATCTATAAAACGATCACATAATACAAGGTAATCCTCATCAAGTGCCGGCATAACTTTTTCTACTAAATGTTGTCTACGTGCAGCGGCATATAGAAGTGCCTCTGTACGTGCTTCCATCATCGTATATTCTTGCTTATGTAAAATCGTTCTAATATCCTCAGAAATTGCAATACCACCTGGTTCTCTCGTCGCCATTACCTTTTGTTCCTTTTGTTCAAAGTATGGCAATAAACCTTGAATTAATGTTGTTTTACCCGAACCTTCTGGCCCCTCAATTGTTACAAATAATCCCTTCATCCTAAAACCTACTTTCTATATCATACACTTTCATATATTTCGTGCTACCTTGAAAACGGGCGCCTGCTCTCTCTAAATGCATAATTTGCTCTTTATGTTCTGAAGTAATTCTTTCCCCATACATAATCAATGGAATACCAGGTGGATATGGAATTACCATTTCCGCCGCTATCATCCCAACTGCTTCTTCTACAGATACTACTTTTGTTTCATATCCTTCCAGTTGTTTATATGTATACGGTAAAGGAGAAATTTCTCCTTTATAAGTATAACGAATAGATTCCGTCTTGTCTTTCACCTCATAAGATTGCAATGCCGCCCGGATCATCTCTACAGCCTTCATATACGTCTTATTTACTTGCAAAGGTAAAATAAATAAGACATTATATGGATCTGCCATTTCGGTATATATACCAACCTTTTCTAATACAGACTGTAATTCGTATCCTGATAACTGACAACGCGTCTGTACGGTAACTTTTAGCTCGTCTTGTAATGGATATTGTAAAATAGCTATTTGTGGGATAGAAGACAATTCTTCTTTAAACTCCCGTAAAAACTCGACAATTTCATCATGTCCCTTTTCTTTTATACGCGCTATCGTAAAGCGTGCAATATCAAGAGAAGCCATAATTGGATACGATGGACTACTAGATTGTAGCATACTTAAATAAGTAGAAACTCTTTCTTCTTTCACTAAGCGGCTATTTATATGTAAATAGGATCCCATCGTCATCGCAGGTAATGTTTTATGTGCGGAATGAACTACAATATCTGCACCATATGCTAAAGCTGACTTTGGAAATGCCCCGCCTAAACAAAAATGAGCTCCATGCGCTTCATCTACTAACACAGGAATTTTATGTGCATGTGCATAAGCAATGCTTGCCTCTAAATCCATCCCCATACCATAATAATTAGGATGTGTTAAAATAAGTGCTTTCGCATTTGGGTATTTTTCAATTGCTTCCTTAATAATCTCATCATGAATTCCCACGGGTACGTTATAAGCTTCATCAATCCATGAATCTAAAAAAATTGGATTTGCTCCTGCTAATTTTAAACCATTAATAATTGATTTATGACAATTTCTTTGTACAAGAACAATATCATGTTCCCTACAGCAAGACAAAATCATTGCTAAGTTCCCGACTGTTGAACCATTAATTAAAAAATAACTTTTTTCCACTTCATATACATCAGCTAATAATTGTTGTGCCTCATCTATACATTCAAACGGACTATGTAAATCATCTAACCCTGATAACTCAGTTACATCGATAGATAGTATATCTTTAAACTCCTCTACTGCCCCTTGAGGGAAGTTTAAACCATTTTTATGACCTGGAACATGAAAAGATAACGGCCTTCTTTCTTTAAACTCTATTAATGCTTCATATAAAGGTATGCGATTTTGATTCATCTATATCTCTTCCTTATTATTTCATTCTTTATCTATTATACAGAACAAAAAAAATAATAGGCATATGCCTATTTAAAAATATGATACTTCTAATTTCCGAAGCTGTTTTAAATAATATATATACTTCGGATCATTTGTTTCTGTATTCACCATGTCCTTTTCACATTCATAACATATTAAATTATTATAAACATATATCCCTTCTTTTCTTTCTGTCTCACAAACAATACAAACTTCGTTTTGTGATTTCATATCTTTCCCTCCCTATTTAATTTAAATGGACATATTTTATACTTCTATTCCTTAACAATTTACAGAAAAATATACATCGATTTCTTATATAATATGATTCATCCTTGGGCAACGTGTTTGTATTACCATTACTTCTTTTTGCATACTGTTTGAAAACACAAAAAAACACAAGTCAAAAGACTTGTGTTTTTAGTTGCTTGGCGACGTCCTACTC
>PVMJ01000033.1_pt1 | contig 114732 bp, 94 predicted proteins | sample 1853361 | NCBI WGS metagenome assembly PVMJ01 (sample SAMN08533506, study PRJNA380276) | Synthetic metagenome, whole genome shotgun sequencing project. | isolation source: mock microbial community containing genomic DNA from 20 ATCC strains | collected 2017 | reverse complement strand
CCCTTTCACTCGCTCCTTTTATGCCAAGAACTCCTCTTCCCTCCATCTCCTTATTTTTCAAAGGTCTCTATATGTTCAATGATGGAAAAATGTATCTTTGCTCACTATCCACATAACCTTGTGTTCATGATTCGCAAGCATTTCGGTATCATTTTGGGATTTCTTTCTCTTGTGTTTTCGGCAGGTGCTCAACAAGAGAAGCAGGTGTTTCATTTTCTGAACCTTCCGGCTACTGCACAGGCTTTGGCTGCCGGAGGCAAAGCTATCACCATCGTAGACGACAATCCCGGACTGGCTTTTGAGAATCCGGCTCTGCTCGGATATGAATCCGGTGGCCGCGCCTTTCTTTCCTATTTATATTATATGAGTGGTTCGCATATGGGCAATGCCTGTTATGCCTCGTCCGTCGGAGAACGTGGCATGTGGGGTGTTGGCATGCGTTTCCTGAACTACGGGTCTATGCAAGGATACGATCAGAATGCGATTGCCACCGGCTCTTTTAGTGCTTCGGATATAGCTGTACAAGGATTTTACAGTCATGAACTGAGCAACCACTTCCGCGGTGGAGTCAGCCTAAAAGCATTGTATTCTTCTATCGAGACGTATAGTTCCTTTGGCCTTGGTGTGGATGTCGGTATCAGTTATTACGACGATGACAAAGGATATTCCGCTTCCGCTCTGTTCAAGAACGTAGGGGCGCAACTGAAAGGCTATAATGAAGAACGGGAACCGTTCGATTGGGATTTCCAGCTCGGCTTTTCCCGCAGTTTTATCAATGCTCCGTTTCGCTTGCACATCACGTTGTTCAATCTGAATCCGCACTATTTCAAGCGTCTTGTACCACGTGATCTGTCCAAGATGCAAAAGTTCCTCCGACACTTCTCGATAGGAGCAGAATTTACTCCTTCTGAGAAGTTTTGGGTCGGGTTGGGATATACGCCACAGATTGCACAGGATTTCGAGGTGGAAGGCGGCAACAAATGGGGAGGTCTTTCGGCCGGCGTCGGTTTCACTTCAGGTGTAGTACGTGTAGGCGTATCTGCTGCCACCTATCATCCTGCAGCTCTTTCGTTCATGTGTTCGGTAGGTATCCGTTTGGACGATAAGAGCATCTTCTAATACACCATTAACTATCAGCTTACTTTCTTATGACTGATCCGATCATTATTGCCATCGATGGGCATAGCTCATGCGGGAAAAGTACCATGGCCAAGGATTTGGCTCGTGCCATCGGTTATATATATGTCGATACCGGTGCGATGTATCGTGCCGTAACGTTGTACTCCATTCGCCGGGGGCTGTGGAAGGACGGAGTTCTCGATACAGAGACTCTGCGGGACGAGATGTCCGATGTCCGGATTACTTTCCGGCTCAATGCGGAGACGGGACTGCCTGAGACTTACTTGAACGGAGAGAATGTAGAGCAGGATATTCGCAGCATGGAAGTCTCTGCCAAAGTCAGCCCGATCGCCACACTTGATTTTGTACGCGAAGCAATGGTGCGTGAGCAGCAAGCCATGGGTAAGAGCAAAGGCATAGTAATGGATGGCCGTGATATAGGTACTACGGTCTTCCCCGAAGCGGAAATGAAGATATTCGTGACGGCCCTGCCGCATGTGCGTGCACAGCGCCGCTTGGACGAATTGCGTGCCAAGGGTGATGCAACCACTACTTTCGACGACGTACTGGCCAATATAGAAGAGCGCGACAGGATCGACTCCACACGTGCCGTTTCACCTTTGAGACAGGCTGAGGATGCTTTAGTGCTGGACAATTCTCATATGACCATTCCGCAGCAGAAGGCATGGTTGCTGGAGCGTTTTCAGGAAGTGACCGGTTCATGATTCCAATAGAAATAGACAGCGGATCGGGATTTTGCTTCGGTGTGGTGAATGCTATTCGTCATGCCGAGAAGCAATTGGAGAAAAACTCCGATAAGCTGTACTGCCTGGGCGATATCGTACACAATACGCTGGAGGTCGAACGGTTAGGAAAGAAAGGATTGGAGACGATCGATTACGATGCTTTTTCCCGACTGCGTGGGGCAAAGATACTGTTGCGTGCCCATGGAGAACCTCCCGAAATCTATCGGATGGCAGGAGAAAACGGGGTGACGATCATAGATGCCACTTGTCCTGTTGTACTCCGCTTGCAAAACAAAATCAAATCACGATACGAAGCCACGCGCAGCCTCGGCGCACAAGTCGTCATCTATGGCAAAAGAGGGCATGCGGAAGTAAACGGTCTGGTCGGGCAGACCGAAGGAACGGCTATCGTCATAGAGAGCGAGGAGGAGCTGGACAAAATAGATTACACACGTCCTGTCATTCTCTTTTCCCAAACGACCAAGAGCCTGGAGGGATTCGGGCAGATCATCGACAGCATCAGCACACGTATGCAGCCGGGTGTAACTTTCGAGCATCACGATACCATCTGTCGCCAAGTGGCCAATCGAATCCCGCATATCGGAGCTTTCGCCACAGCACACGAACTGGTGTTCTTCGTAGCCGGAGAGAAAAGCTCCAACGGGAAGGTACTCTTCGGGCATTGTCTGGCAGCCAATCCGCGCAGTATCTTTATTTCCTCCCCGGAGGTCATCGTGCCGGATATGCTGGTTCCTCTGCCGGCCAGCATAGGCATCTGCGGAGCCACCTCTACGCCCCGATGGCAGATGGAAGAGGTGGCATCGCACATCAAGGCTCTATTGTAAACTCGGCCGTCACCGGCAAGTGGTCGCTATATCCTCCTTTATAATGCATCCCCTGATAGGTGCGATTGGGTGCGATACGCGCCACATTGTACGGAGCGGAGTGTACCAAATAAGGCAGGACTACATTCTTGGCCGATCCGGTTCGGTAGCTGACCCGTGAATCCGGCTTCAGGAAATTGCCCGACACGATGATGTGATCCAACTGCTCCCATTTACCCTTATACAGAGTTGTCCCGGGAGGTATCTGAGAGAGAGGACAGCCCGAGAGGTTGTACAACTCCCCTGCTCCGGCTTTGCCGGCTTCGGGCAGAACCGTACCGGCCCGTAAGGTCTCGATCAGAGGGGATTCATCCGGATTGCTGTTCAGGTCTCCCATGATCAGAATGAAGGGATTGTGCCGGCGGCTTAGTATCTCATTGCATTTCGTTCTCAGCAGAGTGGCGGCATCGTGCCGATAGGCATCCGATTGGCGCACACCTCCTCTGCGAGAGGGGAAGTGGCAGACGAATACATCCAGCGTGTCGCCGCCGGCCAATCGCCCCTGTGCATGCAGGATATTCCTCGTTCGTCTGTTCCTCTCGCCGCGAAAATGTACTCTATACTCTTCTTTGTGATCCAGACTGAACAGCTCCGGTCGATAGAGCAGGGCTACGTCTATGCCGCGCTTGTCCGGGCTGTTCGTCATCACGTAGCGGTAGCTCTGTTTGCCGAGGGGAGTACGGCTCAGCAGGTTGTTCATGACCGTATCATTTTCCACCTCTACAAGAGCCACCAGTGCCGGCCAATCGGGGCCACCTACAGCCTTGATCACCGAAGCCACCTGCTTGAGCTTGCGGTTGTAGCGGCTCTGCGTCCACCTCAGTTTTCCCTCGGGGAGAAACTCACTGTCGTCCTTGCCGATATCGTCGTAACAGTCGAACAGGTTCTCGACATTGTAGGTCATTACTCGGAATGAAACCGGCTTCGGATGAGGGGCGAAACCTCCCGATACGACAGCGATACCGATGGAGGGAATGATAGCCTTCATGATCTTTTTCATCACCCCAAAGGTAGTGAGTCCTGTCCATTTATCCGGAGGTTTCGGTGGAGCCTTAGAGAGGCTTCGGAGAGCTAAGTGTTTGATAGATTGGCCAAAACGCTTATCTTTGCCGCTGTGGTTGCTTCTACAAACCCTTAGCGAAGGGTGGGCTATCACCTCGAAACCCTCCGAAACACGGGGGCTCAAGCTTGCCGGATCCGTCGCTCTGACGGGTGGTTGCTTGGGGATGTCTAACTATAACGGAATGGTATGAAATTAAAGAGGATACTTTCCGGCTCATTGGTCGCGGCAGCCTTGCTTTTGTCGGGTAGCTCGGCCACCTCTCCATCCGAAGCCATAGATGGCTTGGCAGTAGGGGCAGCGGTGCCGGAGGTAAAGTCTTTGGTCGTACAATCGGACGGCAGCTCAGAGGCTGCTTCGTACACGCTGATCCACTTCTGGGCGGCATACGATGGAGAGAGCAGGGCCGGTAATGTCCGATGGTCTCGTTATTTTGCCAAAAGACCCGACAGTCGGGTACGGTATGTAGGTGTTTCGATGGACAAAAACCTGTCGGTATTCACAAATACCTTGGCTTTCGACCAAATAGACTTGTCTGCCCAGCGACTGGTGGAAAATAGTAAACGCGATCAAATGCTCAACATCTATGGCTTGAAGATCCGTTTCCACAGTTACCTGGTGGACGCACATGGGATTATACGGGCAGTAGATCCGAATCCCGATCAACTGGAGACAATTCTCTAAGCCGGATCAGTCCGGCCTGTACAGACGAGGGTGCACCCACAGGGGGTGCACCCTCGTTCCGTTTCGAGGTGAATACATCAGTGCTGCCCTGCTTACCACTGCTGCCACCTTCTCCGGACGTATCCACAGCGGAGCCATCGGCTATCTCTCCCCAAAAAACTTCTTGAAAACACCTTCGAAAATTCAAAGAGACCACAAAAGGGTAGCTGTAAATACAATTACTCACTCAAAAATCATGCGCCAAAAAAGTTTTCAACAACGAAGACGAGTTTGGAACGATTCCAAATAAGCATCCGTGGAGAAGAAAAAAGCAAGGCAAAAGTGATGGGAAAATGGACTTTTACAGATCGAAATACCACTTAAAACAAGTGAGACAACGATCTGTATATAAAACATTTTCAATTTATATATAAATCGTTTTTGTTTTGTATATAAATCGTTTCCAATAAATATATAGATCGTAAATGATTTGTATATAAATCGCAGGCTCAAAAAAGCCTTTTCAGTAGCTGATATAAAAGAAGCACCCGCCGAGTTCTACGGAGAACTCCGACGGGTGCAGTCCGGATATGTATGTGGTGGGGCCTATGCCAAGATGCTATCTTACTGCATGTGATTTGAAGTAGATGTACGACTTTCCCTCTACAATCTCGGATCGGATCGGGGGCTGTTGCTGTGCCGGAATATCCGAATAGGAGCCTGTTCGGGCTTGATGCCGGATGATCGGGTCATGGTCGGTGGTTTATGGATGTGTGGCATACTAATATAATACTCTCTTTTTTCAGTTAATTGCTCGCTTCCAATACACGGGGAAATCCATTGTTCGGAGCAATGCTTTTCGGAAGGCAAAATTAGCCAAATCTTTTTTCTTCCACCAACGGCTATTGCACTTCAGGGTGTAAGCTGCATGATGCAATTTTTGGGGGAAATATTTGCATAATTTAAATTCATTTTCTACATTGTGGCCGAAAAACAACTGTATAGAAACCATCTTATGAAAAACGGCGAAAATCCACCAAGCACATTGGCGGCAGACTTGTAAATACAGAGTCACGTCGCACCTCTCCGTGAAAAATAATCAACTAAAATCATTTGAAGACAAATATGAAGATGAGAAAAACAATAATTTTCTACTTGTTGCTCGCCCTGTTTAGCTGTTCTTGGGCACAAGAAAGAGTCGATGAACGTGTGTACTCCGCCGGCACCAGTATCCTAACCGGGATTCTTGAAAAAGTGAAAGCACCGAATATGTATGGAGATCAAGAAGTATGGGGTATGGCTCGTGCAACCGAAGAGCACTACTTTGTGCTTCCTATTACGGATGACCTCACTCCCGTGCTCTTTCACAAACGCTTTACAAACGAACCCTACTTCGTCTCAGACGAAGGGATAACCGAGTTTTTCAAGTTTGCCCAAGAGGGTGATATGATTGAAGTAGAGGGTGTATTTGAGTTTATGGGTTTCGAGCTTTTGTACTATCGTTTTGTGCCGACAAGGATTACCTCCTATAATGCTCCCATTGAAGGTGTTGTGAGCAAGACGGGAAATCCTGCTTTTACAATCCCGATGCTCCCGGGGGTTTCTGATTGCATAGAAATCTCAAACAACCGCAAAGTCTTTCTGACCAATCAATTAGGGGTTGTAAACATCACTGACGGGATGGGACCTCCGATTATTGCCGGAGTCTCTGCTTCCTATGGATCTTCCGTCCGGGTGTATGGTCATGTCTCACAGCGGTGGGACATCATAGGCCATTGCTATTTGGATATCTACCCAACCAATTGCTATCCGCTCAGCACGAAACCCGTTGCAGGAGACGATGAGGTTTTCGTCAAACAACAAGGCAGGCAAATAGAGATCGATAGCAACAGTCCCATAGTCCAAGTGGTCGCCTACGATCTTGAGGGGAAAAGTGTTTTTCGCAAAAGAATGACCGAAAATGCTTATACCCTATCCTTTAGAGCACCCATGCTCGGCTTTATGACCATCATGATCGAAACGCAAAATTCGATTACCAACAAGAAACTTAACATTACACAGCGATGAAACGAATAATTTTATTGCTTAGCGCGCTTTGTCTCTATGCGGCACCTTATGTACAAGCGCAGAATGAAGGTTCAGATGCTTATTATCAACAAATGTTTGAACTAATCCGCTCCGACTTCGAACGGGATATGCTCTTGCCACAAGTGACCTCAGTAACACTTCCGTCCGGACCGCTCTCTGTGGTAAAGATTTCTATATGATTTTGGCTCTTAACTAAAAGTTTATGATGAAAAAAGCATTTGTTTTCGTACTACTGGTTTGCCTATTCTCCTCGTTCAGCAGTTCCGCCCAAACAACGACGAACAGTAGCCGGAGTTATTTTACAGGACGAATCGAGAAGGTGAGTTTGAACTTAGGGGTCCCCCCCGTAAGCACAGAGATTTGGGGAATGACCCATGATGCGAACGGTCTCCCTTTCGAAATACCTATCTCTTTCAGTCGTTTCATCCGTCGGGACGACGTAACCACAACCACAGAGTATTACATAGCGAATAACGAGGCGACCCTGAATGAGTGGTGCGACTATGCACAGTCTGGCGGCATCGTGAGGGTAGAAGGTCGTTTTTGGAAAATGACTTACAACATACCAACCTACAATGCAGTCTGCACCCGGATTACATTCGAAAATCAAGAAATAGAAGGAACGATCGTCTTGATACCCAAACCCAAAGTCTCGCTGCCTCATGTGTCGGAATCGGTGCCTTGCATCCGAACCGAAGCCGGGAGGGAATTTATCCTTTGCGAAGAAGACGACACCTTTGTGTCTCACGATGGTAACGAAGTAATGATAGGCGGTAAACCTTTCTTGCTCAATACCAACGTAAAGATTGTGGGGGACGTATCCCAAAAGTATGCCGTGGGCGTAGGAGAAATTCGATTCCTGCAGATTTGTGCCAAAACAGTATCACAACAAAAATGAACACAAGATGAAACAAACAATACTCGGCATACAGCTACCGCAATGGACAAGGATTTGGCTTTCATTTTTCATGATTGCAGGATGTACAGTAGCATTATCGGGGCAATCGCAATCGAGAGGATACGCAACGACCGGCATCTTAGAGCCTGTTATGTTGCCCGACACAGTCCCGGTCGATTATCACTCGGTCTGGGGGATGGTCTGTGATGCACAACTGAATGCCTTTGACAAGCCGATAGCCTTTAGGCCTCCGCATAGTATCCATTATTATCCTACAGCTTATTATGGGGGGTTAAGGGAGTTCTGTCCATACGCCAAGTTGGGCGATATGCTCATTACAGAAGGTCGTTTCCATGAATTCGATGCCTACTATGAACTGATGTGCACACGCATCACTCTCCCCAATCGAACTTTCGAGGGAGTGGTTACCGAGATCCCTATGCCGCAATTTACGTATCCGGAAGTGACAGCGACTATTGTTTGCGTAAAAGACGACAGCGGCTTCGAGATCGCAATCAAAGATGACGAAGGCAACTTTATCAGTAGTGAAAACGGAGAAGTAATGATAGCCGGAAACTCCTATCCCCTCCAAACGCGCGTCAGGGTAGAGGGAGACATTGTGCAGGATTATCAGCTGAAGTATCCCATTATCTTCTATAGCACGGTTGCCAAATCATGCCATACGACAGACAGCCAAACAGTTGTACCTTCGTCGGACGATATAAACGTCTACGTCCAAGGAACGACCATCGGCATCAAGGCAGAAAAACAGATCAAATCGGTCTATATTTATGATATGGCAGGACGGATGCTTTTTGCCACGAGTCAGACACAGGGCAGAGAATTTTGTATCGACTTAATGACGAAAGGCCATGTTCTCGTCACTGTTTTGTTCGCAGATAATACACAGACATCTAAGAACATCATCCTGTAAGATGGGTATCGTCAGCTGAAAAACTCTATCAAGAGATATCTTTGGAATCCGATTGACGCCGATGAGAACACTTTCGTCGGCGTCTTTCTTTGCCTGCAAATGCAACGCTCTTGCAGATGGAATGTGCAGAATCCGAACACTTGGATATCCATTCCGAAAAACAGCCTGTTTTACTACCTTTGTCCCCAATTACTCAGAAGAAGAAAATGCAGGACATCAGGAACATTGCCATCATTGCCCACGTAGACCACGGTAAAACCACGCTCGTGGACAAGATGCTCTTAGCCGGCAAGCTTTTCAGGGATGACAAGGCTGCCGAAGTGGATACTTTCCTCGATAGCAACGACTTGGAACGCGAACGCGGTATCACCATTCTTTCCAAAAACGTCAGTATTCGCTATAAGGGTTGTAAAATCAATATCATCGATACCCCGGGACACGCCGACTTCGGCGGTGAAGTGGAGCGCGTGCTCAATATGGCCGATGGATGCCTCCTGCTGGTGGATGCATTTGAGGGGCCGATGCCGCAGACTCGGTTTGTGCTGCAAAAAGCCATCGAGATGGGACTCAAACCCATCGTCGTCATCAACAAAGTAGACAAACTCAACTGCCGCCCGAGCGAAGTGCAGGATATGGTGTTCGACCTCATGTACAGCCTCGATGCTTCGGAAGATCAGCTCGATTTCCCCACCATATACGGCTCGGCCAAGCAGGGTTGGATGAGTACCGACTACAAACATCCCACACAGGACATTGCTCCGCTACTCGATGCCATCATCCGACATATCCCCGCTCCCGAACAGCCGGAGGGTGCCACGCAGATGCTCATTACATCGCTTGACTATACTTCCTATGTGGGGCGTATTGCCGTCGGGCGAGTACATCGCGGCACACTCCGCGAAGGGCAGGACATTATGCTCTGCAAGCGTGATGGCACGATGCAGAAGCAGCGAATCAAGGAGCTGAATACCTTCGAAGGCTTGGGACGAGCCAAAGCCGACCATGTGGATGCAGGAGATATATGCGCTATCATCGGTTTGGAAAGTTTCGAAATCGGAGAGACCATTGCCGATGCCAATGCTCCCGAAGCTCTTCAGGCTATTGCGATCGATGAGCCGACGATGAGTATGCTCTTTACCATCAACAACTCGCCGTTCTACGGCAAGGAGGGTAAGTATGTCACCAGCCGGCATATTCACGACCGTCTGATGCGAGAACTGGACAAGAATCTGGCTCTTCGTGTGGAGACCACCGATAACGCCGACAGCTGGCTCGTATTCGGGCGTGGCGTACTGCATCTTTCCGTTCTTATCGAGACCATGCGCCGCGAGGGGTACGAACTTCAAGTGGGGCAGCCCCAAGTGATCATCAAAGAGATAGACGGCGAGCGGTGCGAACCGATAGAGCTTCTTTCGATCAATCTGCCGGAAGAGTCCTCCAGTCGTATCATAGACATAGTGACCCGTCGCAAGGGAGAGATGGTGATGATGGAAAACAAGAACGACCGGGTGTTTATGGAGTTCCACATCCCTTCACGAGGGATCATCGGACTCAACAATGCCGTACTGACAGCATCGGCAGGAGAGGCCGTAATCGCGCACCGCTTCTTGGAATTCCAACCGTGGAAAGGGGAGATAGAGCGTCGCAACAACGGATCGATCATTGCGCTCGAAAGCGGAACGGCCTATGCCTATGCCCTGAATAATCTCCAAAGCCGTGGACGCTTCTTCATCTCTCCGCAGGAGGAGGTCTATGCCGGTCAGGTCGTGGGCGAGCACACGAAGGAGGGCGATCTCTGCGTCAACGTCTGCAAGAGCAAAAAGCTTACCAATATGCGTGCTTCCGGTAGCGATGATAAGGTGTCACTGGCTCCACCGGTGGTATTCAGCCTCGAAGATGCTTTGGAGTATATCAAGTATGACGAGTATGTGGAGGTGACGCCGAAAAGCATGCGCATGCGTAAAATTATCCTCGACGAGACAGAACGTAAACGACAAGGACGATAACAGAGGCAAAGTATTTGCAGATTTCATCTATCTATCGTATTTTGGTGCCCGAAATACGGAAAATCAAACAAAATGTTTCACTAACAAAAAAGATAAACGAACATGAAAAGATTATTACTCTCTGCTGCTATCCTAAGTAGTATGGCTTTGTTTAATGTCAATGCACAAGAGTTGAAAACCTCTGCTGACATGAAAGGTTCTTTTAAGAAGAATGTGGTGTTGGAGGTATTTACTGCCGAATGGTGCGGTTACTGTCCAGGTGGTAAAGAGCGCATTGCAAAAGCAATTGAAATGTTGGATGATGAATATAAGGAGCGTGTTTTTCAGACATTTGTTCATTATAATGATGGGATCTCAAAAAAATGGCCTCGTGTTGGCCAACTTTTCATTGCATTGGATCAAACATTGGGCATTCCGGGTTTTCCGACTTTTTCAGTTTGCCGTATGGAGAAAAAAGGTGAAAATCTTTCAATAGGTGCTCCAATAGCAATTAAAAATAAGATTATGAAAGGTTTTGGTGATGGTACAGCCCCTGCAGAGGTAAACCTTAAATTGACCAAAGGTGCAACACCGGAAGATGTATGTACAGCTACATTTACTGGTAAAGTCGATGCTGACCTCATAGGGAAACCTCTTATGTTGACTGCATATGTATTGAAAAACAATATGAAGCCTATTAATCCGCAAAATGGAGCTGGGGATGGATATCTCCACCAACATACTGTGTTAATGATTCTCTCCACAGATGTAAAAGGAGACGCTTTAAATATTGCAGCCGATGGAAGTTTTACCATCAAGAAAGAATTTAAGTTGGATGGCTTTGAAATTAAAGATACAGATGTTCTTGCTTTCGTACACCATCCAATGTCCAATGCGGAAAACCATTCTATTATCAATGCCGGGCAAGAAAGTCTTGATAAAGCAGAGCCTACAGCTACAGAACAAATTGTTGCTACCCCCTCTGTCAAAGCATATGTTCAGAATGGCAAAATTGTTGTAGAGGAAGAGTATTCCAAGATGGAAGTATTCAATGCAACTGGTCAACTTGTCAAAAATGAATCCCTTGTCCCCGGTGTCTATGTTGTCCGTATAACGGCAAACGGTGTAATGCATTTCCTTAAAGTCTTAGTTCCTTGATTTATTGAGCTAAGATTTAAACGAAAACTGCGTCTTCTTAATGTTTCATAAGAAGGCGCAGTTTCCTTTTTTCCTCATTCCATTCTCCGGGTGGTCGTCGAAGGGGACTGCCTGTCATCTTTCAAACGAGGAATATCAGCTCCCCTCACCTAACACGATGTCCACAAATCCATGTTCATAGCCTATTTGAGACCTTTGAAAAAAGAGAAGATTTCTTATATCTATAAAGGCACTAAAAATCAGTCGATTGACAATAAAATCTCCAAGAAAATACCATGCGACAGTCTCACTTATATAGATGCGGTCAATGGTCTGATATATCGAAGCTGTTGCGGACGGAGGATAGTACACATAGTTTTGCACCTGAAACAAACGTTCATACTAAACTAAAAACAAAAGCATTATGACTCCTATCCTGAACACCGTTTTCCCCGAGTTCAAACTCAATGCCTATCACAATGGCGAATTCAAAGTAATCACCAACGAAGACCTGAAAGGCAAGTGGTCTTTGGTCGTTTTCTATCCCGGTGACTTTACCTTTGTATGCCCGACGGAATTGGAAGACCTGGCCAATAAATATGAAGAATTCAAGCAACTTGGAGTAGAGGTTTACTCTTGCAGTTGCGATACCCACTTCGTACACAAGGCTTGGGCGGACGCTTCTCCTGCTATCAAGAAGGTACAGTATCCCATGTTGGCCGATCCCTCCGGTGCACTCACTCGCGATCTGGGTATCCTGATCGATGATGTTCATATGGCTTATCGTGGCTCTTTCGTGATCAACCCCGAAGGCATTATCAAAATCGTAGAGCTGAACGACAACAGCGTAGGCCGTGATGCAGAAGAGATCCTCCGTAAGATCAAGGCTGCACAATACGTAGCTGCTCACGATGGTCAGGTATGTCCGGCCAAGTGGCGTGAAGGTCAGCAGACACTGAAACCGAGCATTGATCTCGTTGGTAAGATCTAAGCAGTAAACCGAGGAGAGAGGGTGTGTCGGAATCGCAAAATGAGGCGATCACAACACACCCTCTTTCTTTAAGGCACGAAAGAGTTCTCCATACTGTTTCTCCGAATACAGTGAGATAATCGGAACTCTTGATTAAGATCCTTTTTAATCATTATCCTAACGACTATGCTTGATAAAGATACTCTTACCCAAGTGGGCTCTTACTTTGCCCAACTGAAAAAGTCCTATACATTACGACTCAATGCTCATACGTCTCATCCCTCCTACAACGAGGCGAAGGAAATGCTCGATGGGCTTGCATCCGTTTCGGATCATGTTCGTGCGGAATACAATGCGGCAGATGATTTTCGTATCGATCTGCTCGTAGACGGAGCGGATAGCGGGATCGGCTTCCGTGGTATTCCGGGTGGCCATGAATTTAGCTCACTGCTTCTTGCTATTCTCAACAATGACGGTATCGGAAGGAATATCCCCGATGGAGGAGTACAGGATAGAATCCGCCGTATCAATGGGCCGATAGAGCTGAAAACCTATGTATCCCTCTCTTGTACGAATTGTCCCGATGTGGTGCAGACCCTCAATATGATTGCCATTCTCAATCCGACTATCAACCACACCATGGTCGATGGTTCTTTCTTCCCGGACGAAGTGGAGTCGTTGGGTATCGCTTCCGTTCCGACGGTTATGGCCGGAGATGAAGTGATCCATGTGGGGCGTGGCGATATGGCTGCCTTGCTGAACAAGATAGAAGCCAAATATGGCTCTGTCCCTGCCGAGTCGGCAGATAAGACGCTGCGGCCTTTCGACCTCCTTGTCGTGGGTGGTGGCCCGGCCGGATCGGCTGCAGCCATCTATTCTGCTCGCAAGGGGCTGAAGGTAGCCATCATAGCCGAACGGGTAGGCGGCCAAGTAAACGAAACGGTCGGGATCGAGAACCTGATTTCCGTGCCTTACACCACAGGATCGGAACTTGCATCCAACCTCAATTCTCACATCAAGGCCAATACGATCTCCCTCTTCGAGGCCCGAACCGTGTCGTCCATCACACAACAAGAAGGTATATCCCGTGTGGAAGTGACTTCCGGAGAAGTCTTCACGGCTCCTTCTCTTATCATGGCTACGGGTGCTTCATGGCGCAAGCTCGGTGTACCCGGCGAGAAAGAATATACGGGTAATGGTGTAGCCTACTGCGCTCACTGCGATGGGCCTTTCTTCAAAGGCAAGCGTGTGGCCGTGGTCGGTGGAGGCAATTCCGGTCTGGAAGCTGCCATCGATTTGGCCGGTATATGCGAGCATGTCACTGTAGTAGAGTTTCTGGATGTACTCAGGGCTGATGAGGTGCTTCAAAAGAAAGCACGTGAAACGGCCAATATCGACATCCTCCTCAGTACTGCTACCAAAGAAATCATGGGCAACGGACAGAAAGTGGAGGGAATACTGCTTACCGATCGCAACACGGGAGAGGAAAAGCAAATCGCACTCAGTGGCGTATTCGTACAGATCGGTCTTGCCGCCAATACATCCCTTGTGAAAGATTTGGTGGAAACAAACAGCCGAGGCGAAGTACTCATCGATACTTCATGCCGTACCAATACGCCCGGCATATATGCTGCAGGTGACTGTACCACTGTGCCCTACAAACAGATAGTCATTGCCATGGGCGAAGGAGCCAAAGCTGCTCTTTCTGCTTTCGAGGATCGCATCCGTGGCTGATCCCGATCGGAGATCTGTATTATCATAGTAACTCTGCCCTAAGGAGAGGCTGCGTCGAGATTGTTTTTTTCGACACAGCCCCTTCCCTTTTTGTCCGGTGCTGCTCTTGCTGTCGGGATGTATAAATGTATAGAAGTATAGAAGCCCGACGGGATTTCATATATTTGTAGCTCGGTATTTTGAGCCGAGCTAAAGAAGACTAAAGATGATTGATAGAAAATATATACGCCTGGGAGAGGACGACGAGGATGATGGTTTCCCCGTATTCTTTCCGGTGCTTTCCGTTTGTGAAGAAGATGAGGATTTCAAGGTGAAAGAAGATCATATGCAGGAGGAGATGCCGATTTTGGCTCTCCGCAATATGATTCTCTTCCCCGGTGTGGCCATGCCTATCATGGTCGGACGAGAAAAATCGCTCAAGCTGATCCGCTACGTGGAGAAGAAGGGTGTCTATTTCGGTGCCGTTTCACAGCGCGATATGGATGTGGAGGAACCGGATCGTGCCGATTTGTATGATGTCGGGGTCGTGGCTGAAATCATCAGGGTGCTGGAGATGCCCGATGGTACTACCACGGCTATCGTACAAGGCCGCCAGCGATTTGCACTGCAGGAGATAACGGCTACGGAACCTTTTATGAAGGGTCGCGTGAAGCTGCTCCCAGACATTCTCCCCGGGAAGAACAAAGATCACGAGTTCGAAGCACTCGTCTCCACCATACAGGATATGAGTCTGAAGATGATGGAGCTGATGGTCGAGAGACCCCCTCGGGAGCTTATCCTCTCGATGAGACGGAACAAGAATCCGATGTATCAGATCAACTTTGCATCGGCCAATATATCCACGAGCATAGCCGTCAAGCAAGAATTGCTGGAAATCAGCAAGATGAAGGATCGTGGCTATCGTCTTCTCTACCTCTTGCACAAGGAGCTTCAGGTAATGGAACTGAAAGCTTCTATTCAGATGAAGACGCGCGAGGAGATGGACAAGCAGCAGAAAGAGTACTTCCTGCAGCAGCAAATCAAGACGATTCAGGAGGAACTGGGAGGCAATATAAACGACATCGAGGTGCAGGAGCTGCGTACCAAAGCTACTACGATGAAGTGGAGCAGCGAGGTGGCAGAGACTTTCGAGAAAGAACTCCGCAAGCTGGAACGGCTACATCCTCAATCGCCCGACTACTCCGTACAGATGCAGTATGTACAGACCATCATCAGTCTGCCATGGGGCGTATTCAGTAAAGATAATTTCAACCTGAAGCGTGCCCAATCCGTTTTGGATAGAGATCATTTCGGCCTTGAGAAAGTAAAAGAGAGAATCATAGAGCATCTGGCTGTCCTCAAGATGAAAGGCGATATGAAGTCGCCCATCATCTGTCTGTACGGCCCTCCGGGAGTGGGTAAGACCTCTCTTGGCAAGAGCATTGCCGAGAGCTTGGGTCGTAAATACGTACGCATTTCTTTAGGGGGCTTGCATGACGAAGCTGAGATTCGTGGACACCGACGTACCTACATCGGTGCTATGTGCGGACGGATCATTCAGAGTTTGCAGCGAGCAGGTACATCTAATCCCGTCTTTGTCCTCGACGAAATAGACAAGATCGACAGCGACTACAAGGGCGATCCTTCTTCTGCTTTGCTCGAAGTCCTTGATCCGGAGCAGAACAATGCTTTTCATGACAATTATCTGGATATAGACTTCGACCTCAGTCATGTCCTTTTTATCGCTACGGCCAACAGTTTGAGCAGTATCTCTCGTCCTCTTTTGGACAGAATGGAGCTGATCGATGTGAGCGGTTATATCATAGAAGAAAAAGTGGAGATCGCTGCCCGCCATCTGATTCCAAAGCAACTTGTGGAGCATGGATTCAGAAAGAACGACATCAAGTTCTCCAAAAAAACCATAGAAAAGCTGATCGACGACTACACCAGAGAGAGTGGAGTGCGTACGTTGGAGAAGCAGATCGCAGCTGTGATCCGTAAGATAACAAAGGAGGCCGCCATGAATGTGGTACATACTACCAAGGTGGAACCGTCCGACTTGGTTACTTTCTTGGGAGCGCCCCGCTATACGCGTGATCGATATCAAGGCAATGGCGATGCAGGCGTTGTGATCGGATTGGCTTGGACTTCGGTGGGAGGGGAGATCCTGTTCATCGAGACGAGTCTGCACCGCGGACGCGAACCGAAGCTCACGCTTACGGGTAATCTGGGCGATGTGATGAAAGAGTCGGCCGTAATAGCCTTGGATTATATTCGTGCCCATAGTGATGAGTTGGGCATCTCTCAGGAAATTTTCAATAATTGGCAGGTACACGTACATGTTCCCGAAGGTGCTATCCCGAAAGACGGTCCGAGTGCAGGTATTACGATGGTGACTTCGCTGGTGTCGGCTCTTACCCGTCGAAAAGTGCGGGCCGGTATTGCCATGACAGGAGAAATCACTCTAAGAGGAAAGGTGCTTCCTGTAGGTGGAATCAAGGAGAAGATATTGGCTGCCAAACGTTCCGGTATCACGGAAATAATCCTGTGCGAAGAGAATCGCAAGGACATAGAGGAGATAAACGATATCTATCTGAAGGGCTTGAAGTTCCACTATGTGTCCAACATTAACGAGGTGTTGAAAGAAGCTTTGCTCGAAGAGAAAGTCATCGATACCACCGATATATATTCCTTTGGCAAGAAGACCGAGGAGGAGAAAGCCGAAAAAGTGGAAAAAACGGAGAAGAAGCAAAGAAAGAAATGACTACAGCCAAGCCAAATACAGTAGAGCAGTTCGAGCACGTGATTGATATTTGTCGTGAGGTTTTTCAGAAAAAACTGCACGACTATGGAGCCTCGTGGCGAGTGATGCGTCCGTCGTCTCTGACCGATCAGCTTTATATCAAGGCCAACCGCATTCGAAATATTCAGATGAAAGGTTTGAGTAAGGTGGATGAAGGAGTGGAGTCTGAGTTTATAGGTGTTGTCAATTATGGAGTAATAGCTCTCATCCAATTGGAGCTGGGAGTAGCTGACACACCTAAGATGGAGACAGAGGAAGCTCTGCGCCTGTATGACCTCAAGATTCGTGAAGCCATGTCGCTGATGCTTGATAAGAATCATGACTATGGAGAGGCGTGGAGACAGATGCGTGTGTCATCCTTTGCCGACTTGATTCTGACTAAGGTATTTCGCACTAAAGAGATAGAAGATCTCGGAGGTGATACATATATATCCGAAGGGGTGGATGCCAACTACATGGATATGATCAACTATGCCATCTTCGCATTGATACAGTTGAACGGATGAAACGTTTCCTTGCTGAGCTTTCTCGAATCATATTAGGTCTGACCTTCGTTGTTTCGGGCTTTCTGAAGGCTATCGATCCGCAGGGAGGAGCGATCAAAATCAGTGAGTATTTTACTGTTTTTGCTTTGCCTAAGTCCGAGGGCTTATCCCTTATTCTTAGCATTTTGCTTTGCTGTAGTGAGTTCATCGTGGGAGCGTTTCTCTTGATGGGTATCTACAGACGCATGGCAGCTCGCTTCATCTTTCTCTTTATGGCTGTCATGACTCCGCTTACACTCTATTTGGCCATATTCAACCCGGTGGCCGACTGTGGATGTTTCGGGGAAGCTTTTCTATTGACTAATTGGCACACATTCTTCAAAAATGTGGTTCTCTTTGCGGCAGCAGCTTTCTTGCTGAAAAAACCTCGTCGAATACAAACGCTATATTCCGTCAATGGACGTTGGCTTCCGGCTATTCTGGCCGTCAGTGGTATCATAATCTTTACCATAGCAAATCAGATCTATTTGCCGATGGTAGATTTCAGACCTTTCAAGGTCGGTAAATCGCTGCGTGAGCTTACGCAGGTGCCTACCGGTGCTCCGGAAGACGTATATGAATATGTCTTTGTGTACGAAAAGAATGGCAAGCGACAGGAGTTCGATATGGATCATCTGCCTGATGACAGCTGGACATACGTAGATCGGCACGAGAAACTGATTAAAAAAGGCTATACACCTCCCGTCACTGACTTCCTTTTGCTTCGTGGGGGTGAAGATGTTACATCCGAAATCGTCAATAAAAAGGGGATTACTCTCTTGCTCCTTTCACCCGATTGGGAGAATGCAAGCGACGATAAGATGGACAATATAAGTGAGATGTATGATTATGCTCAGGAACATGCTTGGGACTTCTACGGTGTATCGGCTTCCACTTCGGATGATATTTCCACATGGCGATACAATACCGGTGCTGATTACCCGATGCTTTTCCTCGATGCTGTTACCGTTAAGACCATTACACGCGGCAATCCCTCTTTGGTTATTTTGCGGGATGGTGTAATCCGAGGCAAGGTTAGTGATGCGAATTTCCCCGGTGTGGGACAAGCCCAAGCTTTTTTCGATCGTTATATAGGCAATGAGCTTTATCAACCTTCTTATTGGGGGAGGTTGCTTGTATTGGCTTTGTGGGTTATTCTCCTTTTGTTCGGATGTATTCGCAAGGTCGTTTTTTGCATCGGGTCGCTTCGTAAAGGAGTCGAAACAGAACAAAGCGAAACAGAAAATAATAGCAAGGCATTGAAATATTGACAGATACTAATCCTGTAAAACCATTATCAGTATGAGAAAAAACATCGTAGCAGGCAACTGGAAAATGAACAAAACCCTCCAAGAGGGGCTTGCATTGGCAAAGGAGTTGGACGCAGCTTTGAAAGGGCGTACGATCAGCTGTGACGTGATTATCGGAACCCCATTCATCCATTTGGCAAGTATTGCGGCAGCCATCGATACCACACGTATCGGAGTTGCAGCTGAAAACTGTGCCGATAAGGAGTCGGGTGCATATACCGGAGAGGTCTCTGCTGCCATGGTGGCCAGTACCGGTGCTCGGTATGTGATTATAGGACATAGCGAACGCCGTGCTTACTATCATGAAACATCCCCAATCCTGATGGAGAAGGTGAAGTTGGCTTTGTCCAATGGTTTGACCCCCATTTTCTGTGTTGGCGAAGTCTTGGAAGAGCGCGAAGCAGGCAAGCACTTCGAGGTAGTCGCTCGTCAGGTGGAAGAAGCCCTGTTTACTTTGGATCAGACCGACTTTGCCAAATTGATCCTTGCTTACGAGCCTGTGTGGGCCATCGGTACGGGTAAGACGGCTACGGCAGACCAAGCTCAAGAGATGCATGCACATATTCGTAAGAGTATAGCCGCTAAATATGGAAAAGAGGTTGCGAACGGTTGTTCCATTCTCTATGGAGGCAGTTGCAATGCAGCCAATGCCAAAGAACTCTTTAGCCGTGCGGATGTAGATGGTGGGCTTATCGGAGGGGCTTCTCTCTCGGTAGACAAATTCTTGCCTATCATCGAAGCATTCTGAGATTGCTTATTGTTTCACACCCTTCCGGGCGAGTTTTATTTCAAAAGGAGAAACGAACGAGATGAAACCGATTTTCTTTTTTAGTCTCCTAATGCTTTCGTTGGTTTGCCATTCGTCATCGGAAGCTCAGGTTTCCACATCGGCGCATAGCAAAGCCCCGATCAGCATCTTCGAAGCTCTCAGTGCGGAGCACGAAGGAGAAGGCATCATCACCATCTATCAGCCTGCATCCGTAAAAGCTGCCGTGGGCAAGGTATCCGGACGTTTGGCCGGTTTGATCGAGGGCGAGAGCAATATCCGTTTGATCCAAGGCTATCGGATACAGGTATACAATGGCAATATGGCTGCCTCTAAGCGAGAAGCCAATCGACGAGCAGCTCAAATAACGCAGCTGCATCCGGAGATGCATTGCTATCTGACTTACCGAGCACCTTTTTGGCGGCTCCTTGTAGGAGATTTCAGCTCTCGTGAGGAAGCTGAAGAAGCTAAGCAACAACTCAAAAAATCATTCCCTTCATATGCACGGGAGATTTATGTCGTACGAGATAAGATTCGTCAAGGATACTGACAAATGACAGAAATAGAAAAAGAAGAAGCCTGCAGCCGCTTGCAACAGCATTACGCCCAAGTACTGTCGTTGCTCGGCGAAGACCCTAAGCGTGAAGGGCTGCTCAAAACTCCGCTACGTGTGGCTAAGGCCATGCAGTTTCTGACCAAAGGATATAACGAGGATCCTGAAGCCATCCTTCGCGCAGCGATGTTCGAAGAAGACTATCAGCAAATGGTCATCGTCAAGGACATCGATTTCTTTTCGATGTGTGAGCACCACATGTTGCCGTTCTTCGGTAAGGCCCATGTGGGCTATATCCCCAATCGGTATATAACCGGACTGAGCAAGTTGCCCCGAGTGGTCGATGTATTTGCCCGTCGTCTTCAGGTACAGGAACGGCTGACTACACAAATCAAGGAGTGCATCCAGAATACGCTGAACCCTCTCGGGGTGATCGTCGTTATCGAAGCACAGCACATGTGCATGCAGATGCGTGGAGTGGAGAAGCAAAACTCTCTGACTACGACCAGTGACTTTACAGGAGCTTTTGAGGAATCGACCACTCGCGAAGAGTTTCTCAATCTGATCGGTCGCAGGCGATAAGCCTATCTCTTTCGGAAGAGATTACGGACATCCTCCGTTTTTCTTGATCGTATTAACTTTTGAACAGGCCTTTTAGATTCTGCGAACAAAGTGCAGATTTAGAAGGCCTTTTCTTTTTAAGTCCGGCCGCTCTTTCTCCCTCTGTTGTTTCTTGGCTCTTTTATCCTAAATTTGAGTCGAACTGACGTTAAGTTGAGTATTGATGTCTCCGATTTGGGACGGGGCAATTATGTCGTCGATATGCAGTGCAAAGGCCATAGGAAAATCAGCCGGCTGATAACAAAAGAGTAAATCGCCATTCTCTCCCGAGGGGGAGGGCCGTCAATAGAAATAGAAGGGTGTATCACAACCCAATTTCGAGCTTAAGTCTCGTGGAATTGGAGTTGTCGATACACCCTTTTTATCTTTTCCTATACTCAATGGACTGTAGGGGGCAGTGCTTTTCCGCTATTGTGTGTAGGCTTCTCTCTTTCTCCTCCGATACCTTGAGATCGGGTGTTGTGTTTCGAGCTAATAAGGTGAGTTTATACGAGAGGATACTATGGTCTCATACGAGAGGATACTATGGTCTCCTATGAGAGGATACTATGGTCTTATACGAGAGGATACTATGGTCTCCTATGAGAGGATACTATGGTCTCATACGAGAGGATACTATGGTCTCCTATGAGAGGATACTATGGTCTCATATAAGAGGATATTATGGTCTCATACGAGAGGATACTATGGTCTCATACGAGAGGATACTATGGTCTCATATAAGAGGATACTATGGTCTCATACGAGAGGATACTATGGTCTCATACGAGAGGATACTATGGTCTCATATGAGAGGATACTATGGTCTCATATAAGAGGATACTATGGTCTATTGATGGAAGATACTATCTGCTCTGTGGCGGATGGCAAGTTCGGGGGGTGGAATGTTCGGTGAGAGCCGTATATAGTTGCGGTTGGGGAGGTTTGGGATAAGGACTGTCATGGTACAAGCAGATGCAAGAAGGCCGCAGGTGAACACCGTATGATGGTGTGCCTGCGGCCTGTCTTGTAATTCGTGTCGTTAGAATAATAGAGGGAGACCTCTCAGAGAGAAAGCTGTATCGGCGTTGTGATACGGCTTGCCGGAAGTGGGAGAAGGATCAATAGCGATCTTCGTGACGGAAAGTACGGCGAGGAGCACGTTCGGGACGTTCCAATGCCTCTTTGACGATCAGCTTGCGACCTTGGAATTCCTGATCGAACAGCTCTTCGATGGCACGGCGTGCATCGTTCTCGTCTTCCATTTCGACGAAGCCGAATCCGCGTGAGCGGCCGGTCTCTCTGTCTGTGATTACTCTTGCGCTCGTTACGGCGCCATACTGTTGCAACAGACCTGTGAGGTCTTCTTCGCGAACCCGATAGTTCAGATTCCCTACGTAGATGTTCATACTCATCTTTGGTTTTTTAATGAAACAAGGTAAAAGAGAAATTGCCGAATTCGGTTAACGATCTGTGTGTCATATCTTCATATCCATACCAAAGAAATAAAGAAATCTACCGGTTCCTGCTAAACCATTCACTCTGCATTACTGCTTTCACTGGACGCAAAGGAAATCAAATAAACTGATTGGACAAGCGGACAGTATGCCTGAAATGACGAAAAAACAGCTATAAGGTACCGGCAAACGGCAGGTGCAGCGAAGTCAGTCGAATCGTTTGCGGCGGAGTTCGAAGTCGCGTCCCAGATACTTTTCCCTTACGACTTCGTTCGCAGCCAGCTCTTCGGCCGTGCCCTGATACAGCACTTTGCCCTCGAAAAGGAGGTAGGCGCGATCCGTGATGCTGAGCGTTTCGTGGACGTTGTGGTCGGTGATGAGGATGCCGATGTTTTTGTCCTTGAGTTTGGCCACAATGGCCTGAATGTCCTGTACGGCGATAGGATCGACACCGGCAAAGGGTTCGTCCAGCATGATGAAGCGAGGCGATATAGCCAGGCAGCGGGCTATCTCGGCACGGCGTCGCTCGCCGCCGGAGAGGCGGTCGCCAAGGTTTTTGCGTACTTTCTCAAGGTGAAATTCGGCTATCAGGCTTTCCAGCTTTTCGTGCTGATAGGTCTTGGGCAGTCCGGCCATTTCGAGGACGGAGAGGATGTTGTCCTCCACGGACATTTTGCGGAATATGGATGCCTCTTGTGCCAGATAGCCGATGCCGGCACGCGCTCGTTTGTAGACGGGGTATTGGGTGATGTCCTGATCATTGAGGAATATCCGTCCTTCGTTGGGGACGACCAGCCCCGTGGTCATATAGAAAGTCGTCGTCTTGCCGGCTCCGTTCGGTCCGAGCAACCCTACGATCTCTCCTTGCCGAACCTCTATCGATACGTGATTCACGACCGTACGGTTCCGGTAGCGTTTGACCAGATCTTCGGTGCGCAGCACCATGGTTGTATTTTCTTCCATTATGGGAGTAGTCTATGGTAAGTGTCCGTTGGCTCGTTTTCCGCCGTCGCAAGTGTCTTTATCTTACGGCTGCTCCCCACATGAGCTTACGCCTCAGGGTTTCGGCGAAGGAGTGCGGACGCAGACGGATCATTCGCAGCGTGTGAGGAGCTCGTTTGAGCAGGATGGAGGTATCGCAGGGCAGCGTTCTGGTTCGTCCGTCGAGCACCAAGAGGTAATTCCGACTGCGCGAATCCACTTCGAGGCGGATCGCCGTATCGTCCGGAACGACCAGCGGACGCATATTCAGCGAGTGGGGGGCGATGGGCGTAAGGACGAAGTTCCGACAGGCAGGCATGATGATAGGCCCGTTCCCGCTCAGCGAGTAGGCTGTGGAGCCGGAGGGCGTGGCCACTACGAGGCCGTCGGCATCGTAAGCCGCCAGATAGTCGTCGTTGAGGCAGGCATTCACCCGAATCATCGAACCGGTTTCACGCTTGAGTATGGCTGCTTCGTTCAGGGCGTAGGAGGGAGAGGAGCCGTTGTCTTCGGTCACTTCCAGCAGGGAACGGGTCTCGATGGTGAAGTCGCCGTCCAGCAGGCGTGTGATCAGCTCCGAAGCCTCGTGGCAATCGACATCGGTGAGGAAGCCCAGTCGGCCGGTATTTACGCCCAAGACAGGGATCTGCGAAACGCCGATTTGATGCGCCGTGCGCAGGAATGTACCGTCACCGCCCATACAGATCACGTAGTCGATATGCTCGGGCAGGGTGTCTATCACTCCGCAAATGGCCGGATGGAAGTCCAGATCCTGCTCAAGAAAGGAGAGGAATTTGCGCTCTATATAAAGAGGTGTGCCGGCTTCTTCCAGCTTCAGGATCAAAGCCTTGATGGAAGCTCCCTGTTCGCTCTTGTGACGGCTGCCGAATATGGCTATTTTCTTCATGAGTCTCTTTCTCTTCTCGTAGGGATCAGCAAATAAACGTTACATTTGCATGGTTCGCAAAATTAGTAATAATCAGAATGACAAGGCTAAGCGTAAACGTAAATAAGATAGCTACCCTCCGCAATGCACGCGGAGGCAATGTCCCCGATGTCCTCCGAGTGGCTCTCGACTGTGAGCGGTTCGGTGCACAGGGGATTACCGTCCATCCGCGTCCCGACGAACGCCATATCCGTCGGTCGGATGTGTACGACCTCAAAAAGGCACTGACCACAGAGTTCAACATAGAGGGCAATCCCGACGAGCGTTTCATCCGTCTGATCGAGGAAATCCGTCCCGAGCAGGTGACCATGGTACCCGATGCTCCCGATGTCCTGACCTCCAATGCCGGATGGGATGTAGCCCGAAACTACGACCATCTCTGCCGTCTGGTGGAGCAGTTCCATGCCTGGGGTATCAGGACTTCCATATTCATCGATACCGACTTGGACAATATCTCGTGGGCTGCCAAGACAGGTACAGACCGGATAGAGCTTTACACCGAGCCGTATGCAGCCGCCTATCATAAGGACATGGCTGCTGCCGTACAGCCCTATGTCAAGGCTTCGGCACACGCTCATTCGCTCGGTCTCGGTATCAATGCCGGACACGATTTGAATCTGGACAACCTCCGTTACTTTGCCGAACGACTGCCCTATTTGGACGAAGTTTCCATCGGCCATGCACTGATTGCCGATGCTCTCTATTTGGGACTGGAGGAGACTATCAGACAATATCGAGACCAACTTGCGTTATAAATAAAATTGAAACAGTAACAATCACATTGATAATCCAATGAATATTCCAAGCATTCCCTTTCTGCAAATTCCCGTTCAGTCGGCAGGGACTCCTATCGACTCCCTTGCTACCGTCAATACTCCCGTTACCACACCGACAGAAGCTACCCTGTCCATTATGGATCTGGCTCTCAAAGGCGGTTGGATCATGATCGTATTGGCTGCCCTTTCGCTCTTGGCCATCTACATATTCGTTCGCAAGGTGATGGAGATCAGGGCTGCCGGCAGAGAAGACAATTCGTTCATGGAGCGGATCAAGGATTATATCCACGAGGGTAAGATAGAATCGGCCATGCGTCTTTGTCAGGACAGGGCTACCCCTTCTGCCCGTATGATAGCCAAGGGGATCACCCGACTGGGACGACCGATGAACGACATACTGGTAGCCGTCGAGAATACCGGAAACATCGAAATTGGTAAGCTGGAAAAAGGACTGCCTATTATTGCTACCATTGCAGCCGGAGCACCTATGATCGGTTTCTTGGGTACCGTAACGGGTATGGTGCGTGCTTTCTTCGATATGGCCAATGCCGGTAACGGCGGGGTGGACGTAGCTCTCCTCTCGGGAGGTATATACGAAGCCTTGGTAACGACTGTAGGCGGTCTCGTTGTCGGTATCGTAACGCTTTTTGCCTACAACTATCTCGTAGCTCAGGTGGATAAGGTCGTCAATAAGATGGAAACCAAGACTCTTGAGTTTATGGATCTCCTTAACGAACCCATCAAAAAATGAGTCTGAAACGTAAAACCAAGGTCACAGAGGTTTTTAGCATGGCTTCTATGACCGACGTGATTTTCCTGCTGCTCATCTTCTTCATGGTGACCAGTACGCTCATCGTACCCAATGCGCTACGCGTATCTCTTCCCTCTGCCAATAAACAGCCTGCCCCCGAAGCTCCTTTGGCGCGGATCACCATTTCAGAAGATATGCGCTATTTCGCCGCTTTCGGTCAGGACAAAGGGCATGAGGTCGCTTTCGAGGAGATACTTCCCCTCTTGCTTCAGGAGCAAAGTCGCAATCCCGAAATGTACGTAGCCATATATGCCGATGAGAATGTCCCGTATCGTGAGATCGTGAAGGTGTTGAGTATGGCCGGGGAGAACAAGATGAAGGTGGTGTTGGCCACCAAAGCCCAAAGTAAAAAGTAAGTTCATGCAACAAGAGAAAGTCAAACGCAATGCCGTTGCCATAGCCGTATCGGTGGGGGCACATGTCGCACTGATCGCCCTCTTGTTCGTGCTGCATCTTCGTGCCGCTCCGCGCGAAGAACCGGAAGAACTGATACTCGTCAATTTCGGAATCACGGAGCTTTCGTCCGGAGCTTTCGAGCCGGCACCACAGGAAACGGCATCCAATCCCGATGTACAAACGGAACAAACTCCAACGCAAAAACAGCCCGTAGTCAAAAAGCAGCAGGCACCGGCCGAATCTGATCTGCGTCAGGACGTAGAGCCGGCACCTCACTTGGCCAAAGCCGAAAAGGCCCGTCAAGAGGCTGAAATGAAACGCAAGCGTGAAGCCGAAGAGGCTCGCAAACGGGCAGAGGCTGCGGCGGAAGCCGAGCGCAAGCGCAAGGCCGAAGCAGGCAAGGCCATCAATAATAATGTGGCTGGAGCATTCGGACGGGGCGCCGAGCAAGGCAATACGCAAGGTTCGGGCACGCAAGCCAATGGCAATCAGGGCAATCCCGGAGGTAGCGGTTCTTCGTACTCGCTTACCGGCCGTACTATCGTGGGCAATGGCGGCTATCCGGAAAAGCCTCGCTACAGCAAACCGATTCGAGGAACGGTACGAGTAAACATCGTAGTAAACAATGCCGGACGTGTGACCGATGCTTCCATCCGTCTGCGCGGTACCAATATCACGGATGCTGCCGCCCAGCGAGCAGCTATAGAAGCGGCCAAGACTACTCGCTTCAATGCCATAGCGGGTGGTGGAGATCAGGAGGGAGTGATCACCTATCATTTCGACATCAAGTAAAAAACATAAGGAATATGAAAAAGACAGCATTAGTATTTCTGGCTCCCGGTTTCGAAGAGACCGAAGCCGTAGGCACGCTCGATATTCTTCGTCGGGGAGGTGTAGTCGCCGAATTTGTTTCCATTACGGATTCGCTCTATGTAGAGGGAGCCAACGGGATCACCGTCAAAGCCGATCGCCTGATGACCGATTTGCCGGCAGTGGATGCTTTGGTTTTGCCGGGAGGACTCCCCGGAGCAGATAATCTGAACAGCTGTGAACCTCTTCGCCGGCTTCTAAGCGAGCATTATGCCGCGCAAAAGCTTGTGGCTGCTATCTGTGCTGCTCCTCTGGTATTCGGTGGTTTGGGTTTTGTCTGTGGCAGAAAAGCTACTTGCTATCCGGGCTTTGAATCCAAACTCGAAGGAGCCGATTATACGGGTGAAGCTGCCACACGTGACGGACATGTTATTACAGGCAAAGGCCCTGCCTGCGTCTTTGCATTTGCCATAGAAGTGGTTCGTTACCTCTGCGGTGATCAGGTAGCCGATGAGATCGCTACCGGTACACTCTTCAGATAATTCGAATATCCTATACCGCACAAAAAGAAAGTGTCCCGGACTGCAAGGTTCGGGACACTTTCTTTTTAGGCTCCTATGCTTCTCGAAGCACTCGCTCCTTTATCTTTTAGGAGGGTCGGGGGTAAACCGCAGTGCAGCCCAGTTGTTACGTGAGCGTGTTTCCGAAAGAGTCAGACCTAGTATTTCGGCACATTCTGTAAGGATCGGTATATCCTCCGTATAGAAACCGCTTAACAGCAGGGTGCCGCCATTACCGAGTCGGGATCTGTATGCAGACATATCGTTCAGCAGAATATTACGGTTGATGTTTGCGATAATCAGATCGAATATCGGACAGTCGGCAAGAAGAGATGCGTCACCTATACGAACATCAATATCCCGAATATCATTGAGAGCTGCATTCTCGCTCGTGTTGCGTATGCACCAGTCGTCTATGTCTATGGCTGTGACAGAAGAGGCTCCCAGCTTGCGAGCTAAGATGGCAAGGATTCCCGTACCGCAACCCATGTCCAGAACTCTCAAGCCTCGCAAATCCATATCGAGAAGATAGCTCATCATCAGCGAAGTGGTCTCATGGTGTCCTGTCCCAAAGGCCATTCGAGGAGAAATAATCAGTTCGAGCGGTATATCCGGATCGGTCGGATGGAAAGGTGCTCTTACGAGGCATTTGTCTTCGATCCGAATGGGGCGGAAGAAGTTCTTTTCCCACTGTTCGTTCCAGTTGATATCCGGTTGGATCTCGGATGAGTATTGCCACAGAAGCCCCGGCAGTGGAAACTGCTCCAATAGCGTAGGAATGTCGGATGCTATATCGGTGGAGACAGGGATATAAGCACGAAGGCAAGTCTCGTTTTGCTCGAAACTCTCGAATCCTATTTCGGCAAGTTCGGCACTAAGCAGGTCGTATGCCGTCTCCAAAGTCAGTTCATCCGGACGGTGTGTGAGTTCGAATGTGTATGCGATGTATTTCATTGCGAAGAGGGTAGAAGTTGGCTGTGTAGTTTGATACGTCTGTTGAGATAGGGCAGTCCACACACGATGGCCAAGCCTTTGAGCATGGATGAGAGGCTGATCGCCCACCATACGGATTCCGGTCCGAAGCCCATACCGATAAGCAGCAGAGCCAGCGGAATCCGCAGGAGGTTCCCCCCGATACTGATAACGGCCGGGAAAACCGTCCGTGCCGTCCCGTAGAACAGGCCTTGAGTGGCTATTTCCAGCATCATCAGTAGCTGGGAATAGCCACTGATGCGCAGATAAATACCTCCCGACAGATAGGCTTCTTTTTCCGGTACCACGAGTCGGAAGACTTCATTACCGAAGAAAACGAAAAGCACTGTGCCGAGAATACCGAAAATGGAGCAGTAGAGTAGGGTATAACGGTAGGCAGAAAATATACGTTTGCCCTGACGGGCAGCGTAATTATGAGCCACGAAAGTAGCCAGTGCCGTACTGAATCCTTGCGAAGTGTTCCAAGTGATGGCTTCCAGTTGTCCGCCTGTTGTCAGCGTTGCCACTCCGATATGTCCTCCTTGCTGCGAAGCCAGACGGCCAAGCATCATATTGATGATGGCGAAGAGGGAGTTGAGAGCAGCTACAGGCAGGCCGATACGCAAGATGCGACCGCTATGTATATTGTCCGGTCGGACGAAGAACGGGAAGCAATCCAACAGCTTATCCTGCCGTCTGAGCCTGTAAAAGAATAGAACGAATACGAATACCTGAGCGATCAGCGTGGCTATGGCCGCTCCGATCGTCCCCCATCCCAAACCGAATATCAGCAAGGGATCCAGAATCATATTGAGTACCAACCCCGTGCTACTGACCTTGAAGGGTATGGAGCTGAGTCCGGCTCCGTTGTAGATACCGCTGAATGCGGTGGCTGCAAAGGTGAAAGGCAGGCCGCATGCCACTATGCGCAGGTAGGTAAGAGCCAAAGCGTGTACATCGTCCTCCAAATGGTATATACCGAGGAAAAGGTGTGGGAAAAGGAAAAACAAAAGAGCGATGACGGAGGAGATCAGTAGGGACATCGAAACGTTGTGCGAAGCGTATCGTCGTGCTTCCTCGATGGCCCCCTTGCCGAGGCTGTGGCCTATCGTCACCTCACTGCCGGTCTTATTGATTGATGATATGGAACTGGAGAGCCACGTCAGTACCGCCACAATACCTACGGCTGCCACGGACTTGCTACCCAACCGGCCTAACCAGGCCATATCGGTAAAGCTATAGGCCATCTGCACGAAGGAAGTACCCATGATGGGCAGAGCCAGTCGGAGCAGACGTCCTTTTATTTCCCCTTCTGTGAGGTTTTGCAGTCGGATACTACCCATTCAGAGCCTTTGCTGCATTCCATCCTTGCGCTACCAAGGTAATCTCCGTTCCGTCTCGTGCCACGAGGAGGTGACCGTCGGCCTCTTCTGTAATATGGCCGATCAGGTGGATGCCCTCTATTCGCTGAATATCATCGAGACGGGTGAGAGGTACGGTAAACAACAATTCGTAGTCTTCACCCCCGTTCAGAGCGGCTGTGGAGAGATTCATATTGAACTCTTCCGCCATGGCTGCCGTCTGGTAGTCGATAGGCAATTTGTCGTCATATATACGGATGCCGACCTTTCCGGCATGCGCTATATGGAGGAGTTCGGACGATAGCCCGTCCGAAATGTCCATCATGGCAGTCGGTTTGATGCCGGCCGAGCGCAACTTCTCCACAATGTCTTTGCGCGCTTCCGGTTTCAGCTGTCTTTCGAGTATGTACTCATGACCGGCGAAATCCGGTGCAAAGTCTTTTTCTCCCTGATAGACCGCTTTCTCACGCTCCAGTAGCTGGAGTCCCATATAGGCTGCGCCGAGGTCTCCGCTCACGCAGATCAGATCGGTCGGTTTGGCTCCACTGCGATATACTATTTCCTCTTCTCGTGCCTCCCCGATGCAGGTCAGGCTCAGACACAATCCGGTGAGCGAAGCCGAAGTATCGCCTCCTACGAGGTCTACGCCGTAGACATCGCAGGCCGTGAGGATACCCTGATAGATCTGTTCGATATCCTCTACCGAGAATCGTGCCGATACACCTATGGAAACCGTCAGCTGCCGTGGTGTCCCGTTCATGGCATATATGTCGGAGAAGTTTACGATTGCACTCTTGTATCCCAAATGTTTGAGAGGGGTATAAGTGAGGTCGAAGTGGATTCCTTCGAGGAGCATATCGGTAGTGACAAGTGCTTTCATGCCTTCATCGAATGAGATGACGGCAGCATCGTCCCCTATGCCTTTGAGGGTACCGGGGTTTTTCAGCCGGACACAATCGGTGAGGTGCCGGATGAGTCCGAACTCACCCAGAGAAGATATTTCGGTACGTTTCATTACGCTTATTTTTTGTGTTGAATGACTCCCAGTAGCCTATCGACAAATACTTTTTCCTGATCGAACATCAGTTTTACTTCCACCGGCAGGTAATAAAATCTTTCCTGCATCTCTTGCGGAAAAGAAGATTGTCGTAGGGCCAGTCGCATGGCATCTTTCTCGGTACATACCACTATGGCATTGGCGTCTTTCCGATGCAGTTCGTGCCAATCTTGGATGAGCAAACAGACCTCTCTGTCGGTAAACTCATGATGATCCGGATAGATGCGATCCGTTCCGGAGGGGAATCGGGTGCGTATTTCTCGGAAGAACAGTTTCGGACTTGCTATTCCGGCGATAGCCAGCGCAGAGCGTACTTCTGCCGAAGGAGACTGATCGGAAAACAAAGGCTTCAGTCCTTGTCCGTACATGAATTTGGAGAAGAACAGCTTCTGATGCGGGTATAAGGCCAAGTCGCGTTTGGCTGCTCTAAGATCTATGGGAGCAAGATCATCGGGGCATTTGGTCAGGATTACCATATCGGCACGCTGTATAGAGCCGGCAGGTTCTCTCAGACGACCGGCCGGAAGCAGATAGTCTTTGGTCAGAATACGGTTGTAGTCTGTGAGTACTATGTTCAGGTCTGCTTTCACCTTACGGTGTTGGAAGCCATCGTCCAGAACGATGAGCTGTGGCCTTTGCTCTTCTGCCAGATCGCATAGATAGCCGATGGCTCTGCTCCGGTCAGCATCTACGATGACGGTCAGGTCCGGATATTTTCGTTTGATCTGACGAGGTTCGTCTCCTATATCCCATGCAGTCGATCCTTCGGTTGCAACGATCATCCCTTTGGTTTTCCGCTTATAGCCGCGACTAACCACCGCTATGCGATAGCGTGGATGCAGGAGCCGAATCAGGTATTCTACGTGGGGTGTCTTACCGGTGCCGCCGATGGTGATATTGCCTACACAGACGATAGGGATGTCGAAAGAGTTCGAAATCAGGACGTTCTTGTCGAAGAGGTAGTTGCGCAACCTCACGCCCACCCCGTAGAGGGCGGAAAGCGGTTTGAGCCACTTGTTGATACGAGGCGCATCCATCTCTTCGGCAATTACGGTTGTCTCATTTATCAGTACGGCATGAAGTAATAGGGGAGACGTGCCTGTATGCCCGAAGGACGGGTCGGCATGGAGCGGAGTTCGCGCAGAACTTCTATTTCCGGATCGGAGAGAATGATACTCAGGATGGCAGACTTCATATCCGCTGCTGATGAGGAGAGCAGCTCTTCGAAGAAGTTGCGCTTGGTCTTGCCATACTCTATGCTGTAGTTGCCACCGAGCTGAGCCAGCTTCGCAGCCCGTTTGATAGCTGTGTCCAAACCTCCAAGCTCATCCACCAAACCGAGTGCAAGAGCTTTGTCGCCGAGCCATACACGGCCTTGAGCGATGCTGTCGATCTGCGCCTTGGTGCGGTTGCGGCCTTCCGATACGCGAGTGAGGAAGAGGTCGTAGCCCTGCTCTATGTAGCGTTGGATGAGAGCACGATCTTCGACCGTCATCGGAGCGAAGGTGTTGCCCAAGTCTGCATACTTGGATGTCTGTACGACGTCCATATTCACTCCTATCTTCTTGGCTACGCCCGCGAAGTTCGGGAACATGCCGAATATGCCGATGGAGCCGGTCAGAGTCGTATGCTCTGCCACGATACTGTTGGCTGCGCAGGCTATGTAGTATCCGCCCGAGGCTGCTACGTCGCCCATGGAGACCACGATAGGCTTTTTGGCCTTGAGATCGGCTACCTGCTTCCATATCTGTTCGGAAGTGAAAGCACTACCTCCCGGAGAATTGACACGAAGTACTACGGCTTTGATATCATCGTCATCGGCTGCTGCCTTGATTTCTTTGGCGAGTTCTTGTGTGATGGAGCTACCGTCAGTGTCGAACGGCTTCTTTATTATTTCTTCCGTTATTTCACCTTCGGCAAAGAGAACGGCGATCCGACTGCCTTTCGTTTTGTTCATCGGGCCATTGGCCAGAACCTGAGAAAGCGAAACGAACCGAAGCTCATCTTTCTCTCCGCGTTGGGACATCTTTTTGAGTTCTTTCTCCACATCGGTACGGTAAGCCAGCTCATCCACGAGCTTCATCTCCACCGCTTTCTCAGCAAGACCGAACATTTCGCCTTTGTCGGCAAACATTTTCACGGAATCCATTGCCGTCTTGCGCGACTCTGCAATATCGGATGTGATCTTGTCCCAAAGCCCGTTTATGTATGTGGTGATTTGTTCGCGATTGGCATCGCTCATCCCGTTGAGCATGAATGGCTCTACGGCTGCCTTGTAGGTGCCTACCTTGAAGATCTCCATCTTCACGCCGAATTTGTCGAGGGCATCTTTGTAGAACATTGTTTGGGTCGCAATCCCGATAAGCCCCAACATTCCTTTCGGATTGAGGTAGAGTTTGTCTGCAATACTGGCGAGGTAGTAACCCTTTTGGGTGTATCTGTCGGCATAGGATACGACGAACTTGCCCGACATCTTGAAATCCTGCAACGCGCGACGCAATTCCTCTGCCGATGCCATACCGACGGAAAGGTTGTCCAGATCGAGGAAGATACCGGTTATGTTGGGATTATTTTTGGCTTGGCCGATGGCTTCGACTGCCTGTGAGAGCGATACGGACTCGTCTTTGCCTGTGAGCATGCTCCAGGGATTGGCCGATACGATCTCAGGGAAAGAAGAATTGTCTATATGTAGGATGGAGTTTGCTTCGATCTTCGGAATGGTTCCTCCCGTTGCCTTGGAGGCAATACCGGCTACGATGCCGAAAAAGATAAATAGAAAGATACAGAACAAGATGATTCCTGCCGTTATAACCCCGAGGATCGAGGCGAAAAACATTTTGAAAAATTCTTTCATTTCAGATTTGCTATTTGTTTCTGTGCTTTATTGTTTTTAATGTCACTATTGCAAAGGTAAGTATTTAATTTACAGTGTTGCACGGGTTTTGCTTGCCAACCTCTGTCATTTTCGGCATGCAGGAACAAAGAAAGAGTTACCTGCTAAAATATTCCGACTCATTTTCAAGCAGCCTTTTTCTTGATGATCGATTGTCCATTGTCGTAGAAAGAAGAACTTGAATGATCAAGTAGAGACGGCGATCGAATTTTGATTCTTGCTTTTGAATAAAGAAGATGAATAAAACCTGATTCATACAGGGGATGAAGTATTTCATCGCATTTCGTTTGATGAGTGTCGAGTTGAGAGAATTGATTTTACAGACCGAGACTTTTGCACAATAACCTCCCCCCTCATATCGATCAAGACAGATACATGCATTGATTTGACGAAGAAAGGAGAGCTTCATGCGATCTCTCTGCAAACCTCAAGTAATCTGAAAAACACTTAAGAATCAGCTCTGCGGCAAAAGACTTCAATGAAAGTCCTATAAAATAGTTGCAAACAGCTGATAGTTAGCGCATTGATGGGAGCAGAATCAGCTGACAATCGCGTCCTGCATCGTGCAGGGAGCAAGAATCAGCTGACAATCGCGTCCTGCATCGTGCAGGAAGCAAGAATCAGCTGACAATCGCGTCCTGCATCGTGCAGGAAGCAAGAAACAGCCGACAATCATTCCTTATTTCTCGCCTATCGGCACAAGCATTGATTTGACGAGGAAAGGAGTACTTCTCTAATGGAAACTTGATGAAATTTCTGTTTGCTTGCTGTGTCCATATACCGGAGGTTTGACCTTTCCCGAAGACACTAAGAATCTGCTCTGCAGCAAAAGAGCTCAATGAAAATCCCCTGCAACAGTCTCAGACCATAATTCGCTGATTTTACGAACGTGTTTCTTGAAAAAAACGCGCGACTTTTTTCCCGTTTTGGTTCGGAAATTTTTTGCTTCTCGCACCAAAATCAAATTTTTCTCGCGCCATGTTTTTCAGTGTGTGAAACAGCGATTTTCACGAGCGTAAAGGGCGATGTCAAGAGGAGTTCGGAAGGATGTACAAATCAGAAAGCGGATACCCGCTCTCGATATGAGAGGAATATCCGCTTTGCTCTGTGAGGATTATGCAGGGAGACCGGCTCCTTTTATATCTGCTCTCGGGAAAGAGAATTAGAAGTTGACCATAACCTTACCCATGATGTTACGTCCGGGCATGTGGTAGCCGTCTTTCTCCGTATAAAGCTCATCCAGGATGTTGTTCAAATTCACACCGAAGGTGAGATACTTGTTCATGTGGTAGTAAGCAGAGGCATTGAACACCATTGCTTGCGGATGACGGAGCAGTCCCTGAGCAGCCAATTCAGGCTCTTCTGCTGCAAGCAGTTGCTGGAGTTCGGGGCGAACTTCGGGGTAGTAAGCGTACCAGTTTTGCTCGATCCTGCGTCCCATGAAGCGACCGTTGAGCATCACTTCAAGTCCTTCTTTGCCACGATATTCGATACCGAAGGTGATGTTCTGCTTGCGAACGTAGTACATTTCGCTCCAAGGGGCATCGGTCTGGCTTTTCTTCATCTCGGAATTGAGCATGATCGTGGCATTCGCAAATGCGCGGAGAGAGAACTTGTTGGCAAAGAGGCTGCCGAAGTCATAAGACAAAAGGGCCTCGATACCGCTCATACGAGCCTTGTCGGCATTGATGTATGTGGTGATATTATTAGCATAGTCAGGGCTGGACAAGATCAGATCTTTGTGGTCGGTGTGGAAATAGGTTACGTCGGCATGGATCCCGCAGCGTGCATTGCTGTATCCGATACCGAAGTCCCAGGTCATGGACTTTTCGGGTTTCAGGTCAGGATTGCCTATGGTCGTGCCGAACGGGCCTACGTATTGGCCTGCTTTTTGGAAAGCATCGGGAGCAGTGAATGCACTACCGAATGTACCATGAGCTGTAAGGCCTTTCACAAACTCATATTTGATTCCGACATTCGGATTGATTACGTTATGAGTTTCCTGTTTGGCTTCATTGTTGAGATACTCGTTCGCTTTCAGGTCAAAGAACATGAAGTCGGCACGTGCACCGGCAGAGATCGATAGAGCATCGTTCAGCAGGTAGAAATTGGCCTGTCCGAACAAACCGATATTGTTAGTGGCATATCCGGGGTTGTATGGCTTTGTATTCACTCCTGCCTGCTCGAATCTTTCTGACTCCATCGTCATGTTTCGGCTGTCGACACCGAGTACGATGTTTTGTCCTCCAAAGGAAATTTTGTCCTGAAGCAGGGCACCATAGGTGTAGTAGTCGCTTTTGTAGTTGATGAAACCGGTGGGATCGGCATTGTTATAGTTCTCCGATTTCTCTATGTTGAAGTAGGGGGAGAATTGAAGCGTGTGGCAGCCTTGTTTGCCGAGCAGCTCGAAAGATGTCGAAGAACGATTCAGATTTTTCTTGGATTCTCCGTAAACGCCCCATATAGATCCTCCTACGGGAATCGCATCTCCGAGGAATACGTTCTGATACAGATTCAGCGACCATTCGGGCGTGAAGTCGATACCGAAACGCAGACGTCCCGTTGCTACAGTATAGTCGCTCCCCTTCATTTTCTTGTTTTTGGTAGCATTTACATCTACTATAGCTTCTTCCAGTTTGCTCAGGGATAGGAAATTGTTTGATCCGGTCTTATAGTCCTTGTTCTGCTTGTCCAAGCCCAGACTAAGATCGAATGAGAAAATATCCTCGAAGCGGCCGCCCAAGTTGAATGATCCGGCCATGGTCTGGTAGCTACCGCCGAAGAGAGAAACGTTGCCATGGATCTTGTCCTTGGATTTGTGGGTGATGATGTTCACCACACCGCCCATGGCATTGGTGCCGTAGATGGAAGAGAACGGGCCTTTGAGGATCTCGATTTGTTCGATGTTGCTCGTGTTGAGCGTAGAGATATTGTCCGTTCCCGCAGGGATGCCGTTTACCAATACGGTTACATACTTGCCGGAGGGCTTGAAACCGCGGATACCGATGTTCGAACTAAAGCCCGGGTATTGTATGACATCGAGCGAACTTTGCGTCTTGAGGATGTCGGTCATGTTGTTAAAGCCGGACTGCTTGATGTTGCGCGATGGGATGAGTTCCATCTTGGCCGGTATCTTTTTCAGAGGTACGGCCGTGCGTGTAGAATAGACCGTGACGGTCTGAAGATTGTGTACTCGTAGCGAATCTGTCGGGACATTGTCCGTCTTGGCAAAAGCCTGCGCTGAAATACCAATCGATAGTAGCGCGAAGAAAAACTTTTTCATAATTATTGATATGTTAAAGTGATGAATGAATAATTCTGTTGTGGAGTATTCTTGCAAGGGTATGGAGGCAGAGGGACAGCACTTGACGATATGCCGGCGCATCTTGTCCACATACAATGTCCTTTCTGTTTGCCTTCTCGGAGATACCTTCCTCCGAAAGTATCGTATGCAATATGTTTTCGGCTGTGCAGGTCATGCTCTTGTCCGAGATGATTTGCCAGCGGTTTTGGTCGCACAAATGAGCTATGGCAGCCACTGCGGCTACCAGACGGTTGTCTCGATCGATACCGCCGATTCCTGCTTCTACAACCTCTTTTTTCAGATGTGGATACAGCCGCAGGCATTCGGAGACGATCGCTTCTCTCGTTATTCCGTAGCGTTTGGTCTGCCATTCGATCGAAGCCTGACGTGTAGGGGTCATCTTTGTCTGTCGGGATAAGGCTTCCGTAATAGCCTCTTTCACGCTTTGGCCTATCATTTCGCCCAAAAGCACGTGTTTGCCACTATTCTGAAGCACTATCTCCGACTCCTTATTACAGATGGCTATCAGCGAATCCGTTCCTGAGCCGGTGGCCAAATCTTCGGAATACATGCTGTTTGCCATCAGTTCCTGTAGGGCTGCCGATTTCGCTTCGGTGGCGGTGACGAGGGCGCGTGTCAGTGTTCCTGCATCCAATGAGGCATCGATGAATAGGAATACGTTGATGGTACCCGGCTTAATCAGGTCGGTTTGGGTAAATTCGTTGTATGCTGCGGGTTCTCCTGCGCGTCCCCCATTTACATCTATGCCTGCCGTGGCAACCGCCATGACCGTTACTCCGTGGTATTGGCGGGAGGAGGTTGCCGTATTTTCGATCAGGGCAGCAGTACCCATGCCCGTTGTTTTGTCAAGAGGCAGACCCAATTCTTCCGCTAAGGCAGCGTAGTGTTCGGTCATGGTCTTTCCTCGCATCCCTACAGAGCGTTTGGCTATTACATCGGGATCCCTCCCGCAACTGTTGTTGAAGGCGTAGCGGAGGTCTTCTCGGTAGCCGCCGTTGAGATTGCAGGTGCTCACGACTCCTCTGCGTCCTGCGAAGCGAACGATCATACTTTCTTTCAAGTGGTAAAGAGGATCGCCCATAGGACTAAAAAACAGAGGCGTTTCTTTGTCGAAATCTATCGTAGGGTTTTGCATATAATTGTTTGTTTCACAAGCATTCATTCGTGGTGAGCGTGCAGCGTTTGTAGCAAGGAGCCGATGGAGTCGAAGCTTTTCGAGGAATCGCCCTCCTGCAGAATCCAGCAGCCCTCTCCCACGGTGATTTTGCGGTCGGAGGCATCTGCGGATTCCACATAACCATTCCGGTGCAAAGCGCTCAGTGTCCATTTGTAAGCAGCACCCTGTCCTTCTACAGAAACAGGTGTAGCCGTTTTATGTTTGACGGAGAAGGCTCCGCTGTCTATATTGAAGGAAAGAGTTTCGTTGCCGAATACTTTTTCAAAACAGTGGTTCAGTACCAAATCCTCCGGTGCCCCACGACAAATCTCCCCTTGGCTGTTCATCAGCCATACCGTGTCCGCCCATTGCAGGGCCAGATCCATTTCGTGGGTAGAAACGAGGATACTCTTGTTCGTTTTGCGTGCCAATTCGCGCAGCATGATGATCACCTCCAGACGGCTTGGCAGATCGAGGTGTGCCGTAGGTTCGTCAAGAAGCATCACGGGAGTCTGTTGGGCTAAAGCGCGGGCTATCATTACACGCTGTTTTTCTCCATCGCTTAGTTCCCCGTATTGGCGCGACTCGAATCCCATCAGTCGGCATGCTATGAGCGATTCATTCACAATCTCCTTGTCCTTTGCGGTCAGGCTACCCCGATAATTGACGTAGGGATAGCGTCCGATGACGACAATATCCCGAACAGTCAGATTCGTCGCTGCTATTTTGTCGGTCAGTACCAGACTGAGCATCTTGGCTTTCTCTCTCATGCGGAGACCGTGTATGTCGCGTCCTGCAATGGTGATATTCCCCGAAATAGGCGGCAGTAATCCTGCGATGGTGTGCATGAGCGTGGATTTGCCGCAGCCGTTCGGACCCATCAGCATTACCAGTTCGCCATTAAGCATGGAAAGGTCGATTAGCTTCGATACGATGCGCTCCGTTTTCTTGCTTCGGTATCCGGTAGATAGTCCCGTCAGGGTCACATTGTCGGTATGGATCATCGCCTGTTCAGTTGAAGATTAAACGCTTTTTGCGGTTGCGAGCGATCGTCATGATTACTACGGGAGCACCAATCATCGAGGTGATGGCGTTGATCGGCAGTACAAAGCCTTTGCCCGGTACCTGCGTGATCATGTCGCACACGAGCATCAGCAGAGCACCGCACAGCATGGTGCCGGGGAGCAGTATGCGGTAGTCCGAACTTTTGAGTAGGATGCGTGAGAAGTGAGGTACGGCTATCCCCAAAAAGGCAATAGGGCCTGTAAAAGCCGTAATCGTTCCGGTAATGATACTCGTGATGCCGATCAGAATAATTCGCTCTCGCTCCACGTGGATACCTACGCTACGAGCATAGTTCTCTCCTATGTTGAGCGCATTCATATACTTGGGCATCAGCATGGACAGGAAGAGACCGCCCGAAACGATGGGGATCATCAGGGATAGCTGTCGCCATGTCGTGCCGGCCACGCTGCCGAAAGACCAGATCAGATACCCTTTGAGCATTTCATTGTCGGAAAAGAACTGGAGAATGGATATAAACGAACTGGCCAAAAAGCCGACCATCACTCCGACGATCAGCACCGAGACCATATCTCTGAGCCACGCTGCTACAGCCGAGATGAGCAGAAGTACCAGCATGGAACCTATGCAGGCTGCCGTAGCTACGCCCCATGTGTCGGCCGTGCCGGAGTACAGACTGAGACCGGGTATGATGGTGAATGACATGATGTACAGGGCTACTCCAAGACCGGCTCCGCTATTGATCCCCAAAATAGAGGTGTCAGCCAGAGGATTGCGGAAGAGACTCTGCATTTGCAGACCTGCGATGGATATGCCGGCACCGGCAAAGAGAGCGGTCAGAGCCTTCGGCAGACGGAAATTGCGAATGACATAGTCATTGGTTGTTTGCATTTCCGATCCGTTGGTCAGAGCTTGCAGCACGTCGGCCGGCGATATATCCAGACTGCCCCATATGAGGTCGGCCACGAAAGCCACGGCAGTCAGTAAAAGAAGTGTGCCGAATATGAATGATGATCGCTTCATGGCCTCTTCAGTTCTATCCAGTATGAAGTCTTGTACTCGGGTAGCAGCTCCGGCCGAGTGATCTTGATGATGTCTTTGAGCAAAAGATCGGGACGATACAGCCCGCTCTCCCAGTAGTCATTGCCCCCATTCTCGTTCACGCGCTTGCGATCGATGTAAACCTTACCGGTTTGGGTGGCATCGAAATGTCGGTAGCGTTCGTTCAAAGCGAGAAATTCATCCATTGTCTTGATGTTTCCCATCATCGTACATATCCAAATTTCGGCATGACGATGGCGACTGAAAATATACTCGAAACTGCACGGCTGGCTACTGACTTTGCCGGCTGCATAGTCGAAAGATACTCGTGCATCTCTGAACATGGCTGTACTGTAGCTGTACTCTCCGGGCAGGTACCAAGTCCCATTATAGTCCTGCCCATACATGATGGCAATGGTATCGGTCTTTTCTGCCACCAATTTGCGAGCCTCCGCATACTCCGATTCTATCTGTTCGAAAACCTCATGAGCACGACGATTGCAGCCGAGAAGCATCGCCGTTAGCTTCATCCATTCGGCACGACCGAGTAGATCCCGCTCTTTCCATTCGTTGTATAAAACGGTGTTGATGCCCGAAGCGATCAGCTCTTCGTCCTTGTCCGATACGTGGAATAAATCCTGCAGGAGGATCTCCGGGCGGAGTCCGGCTATCTGCTCTATATTTTTGGTCATGCCCGTGCCGATCTCTTGTACATACCCTTTCTTTATGCGATTGCGGATGTCAGCATTGCAAATGTTTTTCAGGTTGATGCAACCCACCAGTTTGTCTGTCTGATCGAGTAGGGGGAGCGAGCCTATTTGCGTCGTGGACAGACAGGCTATAGTGCGTGCCGGTACGGGGATATAGAGGGCCTTGGGATGTCTTGCCACAGGACGCTTGCTGTCACGAGGATAAAGGATATAGACGGCCATCGTGTCGGGCTTGTCCGGATGGAATACATAGACGGTTTTGTAGCCGGTATGATTGACGGTCTGTATGCTTTTGGCATATTCGAATCTGACAGGGAAATTAAAATCGGCCGTATCTATCGACACCGTTTCCACTTCGGTGCCTTTCCCACGTGAAGAACCATTACAGGAGTATAAGGCAAAGGCGATAAACGCATAGAAGAGCCATTCGAACCTCTTAGGCATAGCTGAATCGTTAGACTGATCCGAGACGAACAAAACAGATTCGCAGACTATGCCGTACCCTTGCGGAAGCAAGTGCCCGACGTGAATCAATCCTCTTCGGCCCGAAAGAATTAATACCATAAGATGCCGGCCAAAATCTTTGGCAACATCTTTTAGATATGTGCGGCAGGTCTTCCGACTCGGCCTAAATCGCTACGCCTTCCCACATCGATATGCAGTGGCATCGTTCTGTAGCGACAGGTACGACCATACGGCTACGGGGATAGTTTTGGCTTTGCACCAAATTCTCTTTTAATCATTCGACTGACCTCTCGATAAATGAAGAGAGGCCATTTCATGAACCGCACATATCCGAACCGGCTTTCAGAGAGTAAGATATACGGTGAAGTATATGGCTTGTTGCTCAATGAAATCCAATCTGTTACAAATATACTGACAGACAGTGATTCTACCAAAGCATCCATTCCATATTTTCCGGCTGTGAGTGCAGCACAATGAACTAAGTCCTGTTAGAGGTCGAAGCCGGATATTGGAGCGGATTTTAGTAGTTTTGCGCTCCGTTAGAAATACTGAATATAAGGATGTTTCAGATCCAAGAAACGATCGTCAGCCCTGACCTCTTCGACAAGTATTTTGTCTGCGATTATGCTACGTGTCAGGGGATTTGCTGCGTGGAAGGAGAAAGCGGTGCTCCTCTCGAAGCGGGTGAAGCCGATTTGCTGCGCAAGTATCTCGATGCCGTGCGCGATATGCTTTCGCCCGAAGCCCTCGAAGTGATCGATAAGCAGGGCGTAAGCTATTTGGATGTGGAAGGAGACGAAGTCACCAGCATTGTAAACGGACGGGACTGCGTTTTCACCACGTACGACGAAAAAGGGAATTGCCTCTGCGCCTTCGAACGTGCATACCGTTTGGGTAAGATCGACTTCCCAAAACCGCTCAGTTGTCATTTATACCCCGTCCGTTTGACTCGTTACAGTAGCTTTACGGCCGTCAATTACCATCGTTGGGAGATTTGCCGGTGTGCGGAGGCTTTAGGTCGTCAGACGGGAACTCCTCTGTATAGATTCCTAAAAGAGCCTCTCATACGGGCATTCGGTAAGGAATGGTATAAAGAAATGGAAGAAATAGCCGCTCTATTGGAGCAAAATCCGCTGAAACGATAAGCCGACCAATAGGTAATAGGTCGAACGGAATATCGAGTATACAGTTCTAAAATTGATTGCAAAGAAAAAAGCAACGCTTTTTGGGGAGGAGAGTCCCCTTGGAGAGGAGGAAATGGGAGGAAGATCAAAAATCGAAATCTATTTTCAGCGGTTCATCCTCCTCCAAAATAGAATCGGAGGACTCTGCTAAACCCTCCACTCCCGTTGTCATATCGGAAAGACTCTGCTCCAATTCAGACAAACCGATCGCCTGTTCGCATCCGGATACTCCGCTCCTCTTTTCGAAAGACTGTAGCACGTCCAAAAAGGCTTCTGTGAATTTGGCAAAATCTTCACGATAGAGGAAAACCTTATGCCGCGTCATTGCAGAACCTTCTTCGGCACTGTTACTTTCCGTTATCACCAGATAGTCATTTCCTTTAGAATCGCGTTTGGCATCAATGTAGTAGAAACGTTTACCGGCTTTGACGCACCGCGAATAGAGAGCAAAAGGTAATTTGTCGGTCATCGATCCATTGATTATGAGGCTTCTGTACTATTTCAAAAAGCAGATTTTCTGCAGGAAGAGAGTCCTTTAGATTATCCGGGCCACCCTCCTGATATTCCTCTGACTTTTATCCTAATGGGATTTTGAATAAGGCGTGCATCTCGTCGAAACGGTGGAGGCTATCGGCTCCATAGGAGAGCATACTGCGCCTGACGTCTTCCAGCTTTTTCTGACGATGGAGTTTTGTCTTGGAGAAAAACTTATCGGCATAACAAACAATCTTCTCCTCAATACTCTGAGGGGTATAAATACCCGGAGGAAGTGCAATCTGTCTGGCTGCAATGTCTTCCGAAGTCAATCCTGAACCCGTATGGCGTTCGCAAACCAGTGCATGGCGCGGATAACCCTCTTTGCGCAGGATATTGGCTCCCATATATCCATGCAGGATATAGGGTTCTTTCCCAAAACAGGCAATACTCTCGGCATCGGTCAAGAATATGCCGATGTCGTGCAGCATGGCAGCTTCTTCGACGAAGAGACGATCCGCCTGAAGCTCGGGATGGATTTCGACGATACGAAGAGCCAAGGCCGCCACATCGCGACTATGCTCTACTAAAATATGGTATTGGTTGGTTCCCTCAGTGTAGTACTTATTGATGATGCTGATCGGATTCATCATTTAGGGAAAGAGAGTTAGACGGGAAGTGCCCGGAGCCGGGATCGAACCGGCACGAATTTGCATTCATTGGTGTTTGAGACCAACGCGTCTACCAATTCCGCCATCCGGGCAATTGTCTTTTCGAATACGGCGCAAAGGTAGAAAAATAATTCAATCCGCAAATACTTCTTGATAAAACGAGGTCTATGGGTCAAAAAGATGGAGCAGTATCGAAGAGAGAAAGTCTCTCTTCGATGCTGCCCCGATTGCTTTATTATCTTTTCTATCCGAAAAAAATTAGATCTCGAAGTCTATACACGCCCGACCGGCTTTATATGGAGCTATCAATTCTCGAACGACGGTCATATGAGCAGGATGCTCGGCATAGGCTTTGACATCGGCGAGGCTATTGAGGTCTGCTTCCAACATTAAGTCGTATTCTTCGGAAGGATTCATATTGAGGCAAACGCTCATGCTTCTCAGGGGTTCTATTACCTGTACAAGGGCTTCCAGAGCATCCTTGATGCGGTGCAGGTGTTTCATTTTGGCTTCTGCAGAGTCAAAACCTGCCAACTTGAACATAACGATATGTTTAATCATAGAGCGGGAAGCTATAATTTTTCCGTAAGCAATTCATCGTCTATATGCGAATCTTTATATCCGAGGAAATACAGGACCCCGTCAAGACCGACTGTGGAAAGGCTCTGCTGAGCTGTGGCCTTTACCTTCGGTTTCGCGTTGAATGCAATACCGAGACCCGCAAGTCCAATCATAGGTAGGTCATTGGCACCATCGCCTACGGCAACAGTCTGCATGAGGTCTATCTTCTCTACCTGAGCAATGAGCTTGAGCAGTTCGGCTTTGCGTCGTCCATCCACCACCTCACCGACATATCGGCCCGTGAGCTTACCGTCTTTTACTTCCAATTCATTGGCATAGACATAGTCGATTCCGAACTTCTTGGCTAGATAGTTGCCGAAGTACATGAATCCCCCCGAGAGGATAGCGATCTTGAAGCCTACCATCTTGAGGATCTTCATTAGCCGCTCCACACCTTCGGTAATAGGAAGACTTTCGGCAATCTCCTGCATCACAGATACATCAAGTCCTTTCAGCAGAGCCACTCGCTGGCGGAAGCTTTCGGTAAAGTCGATTTCGCCTCTCATGGCACTTTCAGTAATGGCTTTTACCCGATCGCCTACTCCGGCTCTGATAGCCAGTTCGTCTATGACCTCTGTCTGAATCAGGGTAGAGTCCATATCGAAGCAAATGAGACGACGCATGCGACGGAACATGCTCTCCCGCTGGAACGAAATATCCATATTGAGCTGAGAAGCCATTTCCATAAAGTTGCGCTGCAGCTTCTCTATATCCGTAGGAGTCCCACGCATGGAAAATTCTACACTCGCTTTGGGCGAGCGATCCGTTTCATTGAGCGGAATACGTCCCGTCAATCGTTTAATATCATCGATATTCAATCCTTGCTCAGCACTGGATCGGGCAATTCCTGCAATCATCTCAGCCGTGATCTTCCGAGCCACTACGGTGATGATGTATCGGTTTCGCCCCTGCATTCCCACCCATTCGCTATAGGCTTCTTCCGTGATGGGTTCGAATCTGACAGTCACATCCAACTCATAGCTTTTGAACAAAAGGTCTTTCAGGATCGATCCCGAATGACTTTCGTCTGTCTGGAAAAGTATTCCGAGCGAGAGGTTATTATGGATATCGGCTTGGCCGATATCCAGAATGAATGCGTTATGTTTAGCCAGAATGGCTGTTAATTCGGCAGTAACACCCGGCTTATCTACTCCGTGGATATTAGCCAAAATGAGTTTTCGTGTTGTACTCATAGATACGAGTGTTTTTGTCGGATGAATAATAGTGTGTGTTCGACCACCCTATCCGGCCTTATCTGAGCGATACTTTTGCACGTATGGTTTTGCTGTTTGCAGCAGTTATTTCTGCGATGTAAGTGCCTCTCGGAAGAGATGCAACTCCGATAATGGCCAAATCGCCTGTCAATTCGGTAGCTCTGATGAGCTTCCCGTTCATGTCGAATAGCGAAAGGCGAAGCAGTTGCGAACCTTCTATACGCAGAAAATCCGCGGCAGGACGAGGATAAATCTTGATCGATTCGTTCACGGCAACATCGGTCAGTGCATTGCCCTGCATATCGGTATAGAAGTAGTTGTAATCGCATACCTCTGACAAGCCTTCTCCGGAGTTATTGAAATACGTTTGCTTCGTACGCATATGCTTCATAAAATTGGGAAGAAGAGGACGGAAGAACTCCTCATGCGTGGGGAACAATACAGACGACAGAGGGATAGTGGTGTTGTATTCGAAGTTGTTGGCAAGGGCGAGGGTGCCGAATTCGTCTTGTTCCCAACGAATACAATTATGCTTATTGTCGTATGTATAACGGTGAGTAAACATTTCTACCCACTTGTTTTGAAGAGGAAGAAATACACTGTCACGAAGCAGTACAGCATCATTATTGGCATCAAACTCATATACCATTCTACCCGTTTCGATCAATTCGGCCGATGGGTTTTGTTGAGTCATGATATCTATTCTGGCAATCTTTCCATTCAGATAGTTAAGCGTATGGCTTTCAAAATAGCCATCGCTCATCTCTGTCGTAATCTCAAAAGGCATATCGCTACCACAGAGATAGTGATAGCTAACTTTCTTTATTGGCGTTTCGTCTGTCGGCGACTTGCGAAATTCTCGAAGGACCAGCTTAGAACCGTCGTATACATACTTCTCCGCTTGTTTTAATTCAAGGTTATTGTCAAAATAGCGCACCTGAACCAACCTGTCGTCTTCATAGAAAAGCGAATCGATGCTTGTAATTGCACCTCCTGTGGTCGTTTGTATTTTAGTGGGTATCGTTTCTTCTTTATAGAAGTAATCGAATATCTGACGAGAATCCGGGACACTGATCTTGTCCAGTCGATAACGGGCATTTCTTGTGATGCGAGTGTGTACATCCACTTGAGGGATTCGGGGTGACTGAGCAGACACGTTTCCTACGGCTACGAGTCCTGCTAAAAGGAGAAAGGGGAGTAATCGTTTCATTTGTTAGTTATAGTTTTTATTTTTTCCGAGCAAATATAATGATTCCACAAACAAACTCCTCTCGATTCGTTTGTGGATGCGAAGATTTCGTAAGACGACAGAGAGAAGAGTAAAAATAAAAAAGCCGTACTCGGTCTCTCGACCACGAGTACAGCCTCTTATTGATGAATGATTTTCTCTTTATCCTCTCAGGCAAACCGTTCGGAGAAGTCTCCAAATACCGGAGAGCAAAAGTCGCAGGACACGAAAGTATTAGCCTACGAATTCGTCAGAAACGGTCAGTTTGGCACGGCCTTTTGCACGGCGAGCGGCCAATACACGACGGCCATTTGCCGTTGCCATACGAGAGCGAAAGCCATGCTTGTTCAGTCTCTTACGGTTAGAGGGTTGATATGTTCTTTTCATTGCTCTTATATTGTTTTGTTAGTTATCTTTCTCTGCACTTCGGGGTGCAAATATAGAGACTTTAATTTGATTCGCCAAAGTCTTTCAGTTCATTATAGAGCAAATGAACGGGTAGTCCCATGACATTGTAGAACGAACCCTCCACTCGCTGAATGGCGATGTAGCCTATCCATTCCTGTATGCCGTACGAACCGGCTTTGTCATAGGGACGATAGCGTTCGAGGTAATAATCGATCTCCTCATCGCTCAGATGCGCAAAGGTTACCAGACTGGAACACGAGAAAGCCCTTGTCTCCCACCGGTGGCTAATGCACACACCGGTCACCACCTGATGCGTACGCCCGCTTAACGTACGTAGCATCCGAGCGGCCTCTTCCCTGTCTTGCGGTTTGCCGAGAATGGCACCATCAACGATAACTACCGTATCGGCCGTAATCAACAAAGTACTGTCCTGCATCATACCTTTCGATCGATAAGCCTCGGCTTTCATTCGAGCAAGATAGAGCGGCACCTTCTCCGGATCAAGACCGGCAGGATAATCTTCGGCGATGTCCGGCATGGCCTTTTGTTCGAATCGAATATCAAGACCGGAGAGGAGTTCTTTTCTTCGAGGTGATTGCGATCCGAGTACGATCTTGTATTTCTTCAGATTGTCCAGCATAAAACAACAAGATTTTTCGATCAAAGAGACTTCCGTCCGCTACCATCCGAATCCATTCCCCTGTGCCCAGCAGCCTTGTGCTTTCAGCGTTTGCTCGATGACATCGCGGACGACGCCCTCTCCTCCCCGGCAGTGCGATATGTATTTGGCCACCTGTTTGATCTCCGGCACTGCATCCGCCGGGGCAACGGGCAAAGCCACCCTCTGCATCACCGGCAGATCGGGTATATCGTCCCCTATATAAACTATCTCTTCGGCTTTCAACCCGGTCTCCCGCAGGAGGTGTTCGAGCTGCTCCACCTTGTTGGACGAACGCATATAGACATGTTTGATGCCGAGATATTCTGCCCGTTTGGCTATGGCCGGACTGTATCCGCCTGTGATGATGGCCAGCAAGAAGCCTTGCTTGACGGCATATTGCATGGCATAACCGTCTTTTACATTCATCGTTCGCATAGGCTGGCCTTCGGCATCCATAGCCGAAACGGTATGGCTGATCACTCCGTCCACATCGAAGACGAATCCCCGTATGGACTTCAGGTCGAATGGAATACTACTCATGAGATTAAAATGGGGTTTATTGTTCTTTCGGTCCGTACATCTTCCGAATGCTATCGCTAAGTATCCGATAGATCTCCTGCCAATCCGGATATGGGTTGAGCAGGCCGAGATGTTTTTGCAGAGTGTTTGTATCGTCTCTTTTGGCCGGTCCGGTCTGAGCTTCGGTGGCGGACATTTCCTGCACTTTGGCCGCAGTCTCTGCGATAAGAGGAGCCAGAGAGCGTGGCGGCAGACCATGTGCGGCCAGCATTTGCTCACTCAAGGCATAGAGATGATTCGTGAAATTGCAGGCAAAGACAGCAGCCAAGTGCAGATAGAGTCGCTGCTCCGATGTACAGCGGAGAACGTTCCTGCTAATAAGATGAGCGACGGATTCCAGTAGTCGTACCACGGATTCGTCGTTACCTTCTATATATATAGGTATGGAAGAATAGTCCACACGACGTTCGCGGCTGAATGTCTGAAGAGGATAGAAGACCCCGATCTGCCCATGATAAGGGCGAAGGGTATCCATCGGCATACTGCCAGCCGTATGTGCCCATATTCCCGATGTGGGCGGAAGGGTAGCAGCTACGGATTCGAGAGCATGGTCGCTCACTGCAAGGAGATAAAGATCTGCATCGCAGAGTAGCTCCTCTGTCCGATCGGTAGCGGTTGCTCCCGGCAGCATGGAAGCCAACCGTTCGGCATGCTCGGCATTCCTGCTCCATACCTGAACGGGCGGATTGCCGGCTTCGGACAAGGCCAGAGCCGTTTGGGTAGCCAGATTTCCACTGCCGACAAGCACTATGCGCACGAAAGTATCGGGCAGTCCTACAGGATCAATCATGCGACACACTCTCCCAATCGGGATATTCGCCTATAAAAACGTTCTCCCACTTCAATTCCGATGCAGGGCGCGGATCCCTGTGCTCGGCTTTGTGTCCGATAGCGATGATGCACAGGACTTCCAACTGATAGGGAATATTCAGCGTATTGCGCACATACTGAGTAGCCTCCTGCCCATTCGGTGTAAGCGATCCGAAGACCTGACACCAGCAACTGCCCAGCCCCAGATCCTCCGCCTGCAGTTGGATGTAGGTAGCGGCTATCGCAGCATCCTCGTGCCAACGCTCGGAAAACATGGGCGATCCCAGTACCACTACAGCCAAGGCAGCATCTGCCAAAAAACGGGAGCCATGCTGCTTCATCAGGCTTAGCACTTGCAGCTTATCACGGTCTTCCACCAGTATATACCGGGTCTGTTGCCTGTTCCTGCCGGACGGAGCGCGCAGTGCCGCTGTCATCAGAGCCTGCACGTCCTCGGGCAAAAGCTGCTCTTCGGAGAATTGTCGGATAGAGCGGCGATTTTCTATTAACTCTGCAAATGATTTCATATAGACAAAGATACACAAATAGCCCTCTTGGCTGTCTTTTCATCTACACGAGAAATAGCAGCAAGGCAGTATGCCGGTCTTCCTCCTGCAGTACGCCCGATCAAACCCGATGGACTCCACTCTTAAAAGGACTCGATCACAAACAAGAAAAAGTCCATTTATGATCCCCAAAAAATGTGGCGCGAGAAAATTTCACTTTTGGAGTCCTTTGAAAAAAATTATTGACAATCCCTCATTTTTTCAGAGGTCTATATCGGTTTTACTCGTCGCCGTTCGATTGTTTTCTTTCCGGCCGGGAAAAGTTTCCCCGACAGCCGACAAAAATAATTTTTCCGGCCGGAAAATCTATATCCAAAGGTTTCGGATATATATCCAAAGCCTTTGGATACATATACGAAAGCTTCGTTTATATATCCGAAACCTTTGAATAAAGAATTGGATTATGGCTTTTCAACTTTTCCGTACTGCAGAAAAAACTTTTTCCGGCCGGGAACGATTATTTCTTTTATTGCTGTGACCTGGCCGTGGATACTACCTCCTCCCACAAACGAGTGTTCCGGTAAAGTATCCGCCTCCGCAAAGGCATCAGTGCAGCACCGAATCCTTTCGCATCTGTGCATAAACCTGCCGGGCAAACACCCTTTCGAGTATGCATACAGAGGTGCAGGAATATGGTTTGTCGTTGCGGTGGGTTAGATTTATCTTTGCCGCAAAAGAAATCCTTATAAATATGGTGTACAAAGTTTTTTTGTCGCTCTGCATAGGTTTAGCCCTGAGTGCAAGCGCAGCTCTTCATGCCCAGAAAGCAGTATCCGGACATGCCTCCATCCAAGTAGAAACGCCTGCTCGCTCATCGGGGCAGAAGCACGTTTTGCAGTTAGTAACACCCAAACTGGAAACGGTGCGTATCGGGATCATCGGTCTCGGTATGCGTGGGCCGGGTGCAGTGGAACGATTCACCAAAATCCCCGGTACGCAGATCGTTGCGCTGTGCGATGTGCTCCCCGAACGTGTGGAAAAAACCCAAGAGATCCTCGTCAAGGCAGGACTACCCGAAGCGGCAGCATACTCCGGCAGTGAGGATACTTGGAAGAAACTATGCGAACGCAAGGACATCGACCTCGTATATATTGTCACAGACTGGAAAACCCACGCCGAAATGGGCGTATATGCGATGGAGCACGGCAAGCATGCCGCCATCGAAGTGCCGGCAGCCATGACGCTGGAAGAGATATGGAAGCTCATCGACACTTCGGAGCGCACACGTAAACACTGTATCCAACTCGAAAACTGCGTATACGACTTTTTCGAGCTGACCACGCTGAATATGGCTCATCAGGGTGTATTCGGCGAGATCCTGCATGCAGAAGGTGCCTATATCCACAACCTCGAAGACTTCTGGCCCTACTACTGGAACAATTGGCGTCTGGACTACAACCGCAAACATCGTGGCGACGTATATGCCACACATGGTATGGGGCCGGCATGCCAGTTGCTCGACATCCATCGCGGCGACCGCATGAAGACCATCGTAGCCATGGACACAAAAGCTGTGAACGGGCCTGCATACATCAAGAATAAGACCGGAGAGGTGGTGGCCGACTTCCAAAACGGCGACCAGACGACTTCGCTCATCCGCACGGAAAAGGGCAAGACCCTGCTCATCCAGCACAATGTAATGACACCCCGCCCCTATAGCCGCAAGTACCAAGCCGTAGGTACCGACGGATTTGCCGACAAGTATCCTCTAGAGATGTACTGCCTTCGCCCCGCGCAGGTGGACTCTGACATTGCACCCGATCACGAAAAGCTCAATGCTCACGGCCCCGTATCGGAGGAAGTGAAGAAGGCTTTGATGGAAAAATACAAACACCCCATCCATCGCGAGCTGGAAGAGACGGCGAAGAAAGTAGGAGGACACGGCGGCATGGATTACATCATGGATTACCGTCTCATCTATTGCCTCCGCAATGGCCTGCCCCTCGATATGGATGTGTACGATCTGGCCGAATGGTGTTGTCTGGCGGAGCTAAGCCGCATCTCCATCGAAAACGGCTCTGCCCCTGTAGCCATCCCCGATTTCACACGTGGCAATTGGGATAAAGTAAAGGGCTATCGACACGCAATGGCAGAGTAAGGACAATCGGAGTATGAGGAATTTCCTATTGACACTTGCGGTAACTTTGACTGCCGCAAGTGTCGTTTTCAGTGCAGAGGCACAGGTCACAGAGTCGGGGCTTCCATATTGGAAGGATATTCGTACGGTAAGCGTAAACAAAGAACCGGCGCGTTCGTCCTTTATGACCTATGCCGACCGAAGCGAAGCTCTCACCGGCAAGTATGAGAAGAGTTCGTACTACCGTCTTCTGAACGGCACGTGGCGATTCTTTTATGCCGAGAGCGAGGCACATCTGCCTGCCGGCATAACGGATAGCTCGGCAAATACAGAGGGATGGCACGACATCCAAGTCCCCGGCAACTGGGAGATACAGGGGCACGGTGTGGCCATCTATACCAATCACGGATACGAGTTTCAGCCTCGCAATCCGCAGCCGCCCAAACTGCCGGAAGCCAACCCCGTAGGTGTGTATCGGCGCGAGATAGAAGTACCCACGGACTGGATGGAGCGCGATATCTACCTCCATATAGCCGGAGCCAAGTCCGGACTCTATGTCTATATCAACGGACACGAAGCGGGCTACAGCGAAGACTCCAAGAATCCGGCCGAATTCCTCATCAATCCCTATGTCCATGCCGGAAAAAACACGCTCACGCTCAAGATCTATCGTTGGAGTACCGGCTCGTATCTGGAATGTCAGGACTTCTGGCGCATCAGTGGGATCGAACGCGATGTATTCCTCTATGCACAACCCAAGGCGGCAGTGAAGGATTTCAGCATCAAATCCACACTCGACGATAGCTACCGCAATGGTATATTCTCCCTGAAAGCCGACTTACGCAACCGCCGTGACGAAGCCTCCGAGCTATCTCTGACATACGAATTGCTCGATGCCGAAGGAAAGACCATCGCCACCGAAACCCGTTCGACTCTCATAGCTGCCGGCGGAGAGCATACCCTCTCTTTCGAAGCACAGCCGAGTGCGGTACATACATGGACGTCGGAGCATCCCTATCTCTATAAGCTCTTGATGACGGTACGAGAGAAAGGGAAAGTCACCGAGGTAATACCGTCCCGTGTGGGTTTCCGCAGGATCGAAATCAAACCGATAGAGGAAAAAGCGGCCAACGGTATGCCCTACGTATGCTTCTTTGTCAATGGACAGCCCATCAAGCTGAAAGGGGTGAATATGCACGAACATAATCCCGCCACCGGTCATTACGTGCCGGAAGAGCTGATGCGTCGGGATTTGGAGCTGATGAAGCAGCACAATCTGAATGCCGTCCGGCTGGCACACTACCCGCAAGATCGCCGTTTCTACGAGCTATGCGACGAATACGGACTCTACGTGTACGACGAGGCCAATATCGAAAGTCACGGCATGTACTACAACCTGCGCCGTGGGGGTACCTTGGGCAATAATCCGGAGTGGCTGAAGCCTCATATGGATCGTATAGCGAATATGTTCGAACGCAACAAAAACCATCCGTGCGTTACGATCTGGTCGCTCGGCAATGAAGCAGGCAACGGGTACAACTTCTATCAGGCCTATCTTTGGCTGAAAGAGGCCGATCGCGATCTGATGGCGCGCCCGGTGAACTACGAACGTGCCCAATGGGAGTGGAATACGGATATGTATGTACCCCAATATCCCGATGCGAAATGGTTGGAAGGTATTGGACGGGCCGGTAGCGACCGCCCTGTGATCCCTTCGGAATACGCTCACGCCATGGGCAATTCGACCGGCAACCTATGGGGGCAGTGGCAGGCTATCTACAAGTACCCCAATCTGCAAGGCGGCTTCATCTGGGACTGGGTGGATCAAGGTATCCTCCGTACAGATGATAAAGGAAAGTCCTATTGGGCTTATGGAGGAGACTTCGGAGTGGATGCACCGAGTGACGGCAACTTCCTTTGCAACGGACTGGTCAATCCCGACCGCACGCCTCACCCTGCCATGCAGGAGGTGAAGTATGTGCATCAAAACGTCGGCTTCGAAGCAGTGGATGCCGCCAAGGGACATTTCCGTATCACGAATCGGTTCTACTTCACCAACCTCAAGAAATACCGCCTGCGCTATACGGTTTCGGCTAATGGCAAAGCATTGCAAAGCAAGGTCATCGGCTTAGATCTCGATCCTCAGACTTCATCGGACATTATTGTACCCGTAGACAGGCTGAGGCCGACTGCCGGTCTGGAATACTTCGTTGACTTCAGCGTACAGACTCTACAGGCAGAGCCGCTGATTCCTATAGGGTATGAGATTGCTCACGATCAATTCCGACTTCCGATCGATGCAGAGAGAACTGCCTATCGTGCAACAGGCCCTACATTGCACACGAGCACGGAAGGAGATGAATTGAAGGTCGTTTCGTCGAAAGTCGATTTCGTTTTCAACAAAAAGAGCGGATTGGTTACCTCTTATCGGGTGGACGGTCGAGAGTTTTTCAAAGACAGATTCGGCATACAGCCCAATTTCTGGCGTGCTCCCACCGATAACGACTACGGCAATGGTGCTCCAAAACGCTTGCAGATATGGAAGGAATCGAGCCGTGATTTCCAAGTAGTCGAAGCAGGATTGTCCAACGAAGGGAATACCGTCCTACTCAAAGCTACCTATCTGCTTGCCGCCGGCAACCTCTACGGCTTGACCTATAAAATATATCCCGATGGTGTGGTGAATGTGAAGGTGCAATTCTCTTCGACAGATATGGAGACCGACGAATACGAATGGTCCGAAGCTGCCCGAACCGCTACATTCTCCCCCGGCAGAGAAGCTCTGCGCAAGGAAGCTTCTATCCTCGAAGTGCCTCGTATAGGTGTACGCTTCCGCCTTCCTGCGGACTTGAATGATTTGCGATACTTCGGAAGAGGGCCGGATGAGAACTATATCGACCGCAACTACGGGGCGACTGTCGGTCTGTACACCACTGCTGCCGATAAGATGTACTACAACTATGTGCGTCCGCAAGAGAACGGGCATCGTACCGATACGCGTTGGCTGATGCTGCACGGACGAGGCTTGGGCTTGGGCATAGTAGCCGACGAAACGATCGGCTTCAATGCTCTTCGGCAAGCTGTCGAGGACTTCGACTCAGAAGAAGCCAAGCACAGACCCTACCAGTGGAACAACTATTCACAGACCGAGATACAAAACCGAGATGAGAGCAAAGCTCGCAACGTCCTCCGTCGGCAGCATCATGTCAATGATGTGCCTGTGCGCGACTTCGTAGAGGTGTGCGTGGATATGAAACAACAAGGAGTAGGAGGATACGATAGCTGGTCGGCTCTTCCCGAACCTCAGCACCGCCTACCGTCCAATCGGGAATACAGTTGGAGCTTTACCCTTCTTCCGGTACGATCAGTCGGCCAAATGGCCACTGCCACCCGATACGCCTACTAAGCACAAGGCGATAGAAATGGCAAAGACCATGAGGTGCCAACGACACTCATATATCTTATACGGATAAAATACAGTATAACGCATGAAGCAACTGAATGAAATAGTAGCACATTTCCACACCGAGGGAAGCGTGGCAGAGATCGCACCCTTAGGTGCCGGTCTTATCAATGACACTTACAAGGTGGCAACAGCCGAAGCCGATGCACCTGACTACGTTTTGCAACGAATCAATCACACCATATTCAAAGATGTGGAAATGCTACAGGCCAATATTACGGCTGTAACGGCACACATCCGGCGCAAGCTGACCGAATCGGGAGCCGATGACATCGAACGGAAAGTGCTCACCCTCGTCACAAGCGATGGGGACAAGACATATTATTACGATGGAGAAAACTATTGGAGGATGATGGTTTTTATTCCCCGAGCACAAACCTTCGAGGCGGTAACACCCGAATATTCACGGTATGCGGGACAAGCATTCGGCAGCTTCCAAGCCATGCTGTCGGACTTACCGGACGAACTGGGCGAAACCATTCCCAACTTCCATAATATGGAGTTCAGGCTCGGCCAACTACACGATGCCTTAAAGACTGATCCGGTAGGACGCGCTGAGGAAGTTCGTTACTACATCGATGAAATAGAAAAGCGAGCAGAGGAAATGTGCAAGGCGGAACGTCTGCATCGTGAGGGAAAACTGCCCAAACGGGTATGCCACTGCGACACGAAGGTAAACAACATGCTTTTCGACGAAGACGGACATGTACTTTGCGTCATCGACCTCGACACCGTGATGCCGAACTTTATTTTCTCCGACTATGGCGACTTTCTCCGTACCGGAGCCAACACCGGCGAAGAGGACGACAAAGACCTTGACCATGTAAACTTCGACATGGAAATCTTCAAGGCCTTTACCGAAGGATACCTGAAGGGGGCAAGCTCTTTCCTCACCGACGTCGAAATAGAGAATCTCCCGTACGCCGCAGCACTATTTCCCTATATGCAGTGTGTGCGCTTCCTGACGGACTACATCAATGGCGATACGTATTATAAGATCAAGTACCCCGAACACAATCTGGTACGCACTCGTGCACAGTTCAGGCTGCTACAGAGTGTAGAGGACTGCATGCCACAGATGCAAGCTTTTATCGACCAATGTCTTAGGTATTAAGCTCTTGACGTTTACTAATGTCAGCTACAGACACACTTTCCTAAAGACAAGAAGACTCCACCGACTTTAGTGGCTCTTCGCACAATCCTTGCGGATACGATGAAGCAGGACTTAAAGTCGCTTAACGTTCAAGTTTTTTGATATAAAAGTTAATCATGAAAGATTATAAAAAAAAGCAGCAGGATAAACAAGCTGAACTTTGTCACATATGCTGTGGAGAAGAGACTGGTGGTAAGTATATCCTTTCTGATGTATGGAACAATATATTCCATGGCATTAGAGAAAAAGTAGAGGAAGCTGACAAATTCAAAGAAATTAAGTGGTGGAAAAGTAGAAAACCAACAGGCAATATGTGTTCCTCGCAGGTTGCATGTATCAATCACCTTTTTTCTTTTCGAGATAATCGAGATGCCGTATTGGCAATTCTCAATGCTCTGCCAAGCCACAAGGGAAAATTTGAAGATGTAGAGACCTATAATGGACATTACATTTCTTTTGAAGTGGAGAGCGACTATGCGCGTGAAAGAATGGGGGAAGATCCCCAGCATCCGACCCAGATAGACGCTCTCATTCTTGCAAAAGATACGGATGGCAAACGCTGGATTATCCCTATCGAATGGAAATACACTGAAAGCTATGGGCCAAAGTCTTTGTACAAAGAAGAGAGGGGCAATCGGTATAATGGATTCATATCCACGATAGGCTGCTTCAAGGAGGATAAAATAAAAGTAGAGGATCTTAAGAACTCTCTATTTTATATCAACCCATTTCATCAAATGATGAGACAAACCCTTTGGGCGAAACTTCTTACGAGTGATGAATGTACTGAGAAGGAACTAAAAGCAGAAGAATATCTACATGTATTCGTGGCTCCTAATGCGAATGAACGACTTTATAAGCCCGAAAGGAGAGATAAAACGCTTAACCGCTTGCACGACCTTGAACGATGGGAGAAAGAATATCTTGCTGACCCCTCACTATTTATCTGTATTGACCCCAAAGACCTTTTTGAGGAAGTTCTCGATCAATTAGGGGAGAGCGAGCTGAAAGAATATTTATCTAAGAGATATTGGTGTGATTAACAAACATAATACGATGTATCTTATTTGGCAAGATGCAGATTGTACTGTGCTTAACGTTCATATAAAAGCTATACTTTTGCCTTTGAAAAGACTGAAGTAACCGTTTCTTTCATGAAGACGGTGCAAGGGAATCCGGTGCAATTCCGGAGCTGAGCCCTCAGCTGTAATGCTTCGATGTCACTTCTCCTAACAAGAGGTGATGGGGTGGATAGTCAATCGCGATGGTCACTGTAGAAGGGCGTAGTCCCCTATGGGAAGGCCGACGAAGACCCGATAAGAAGCTAAGCCAGAAGACCTGCTTTAGTAGATTTGTTCTAATAGAACTCCAGGGATTGAGGAGTGTTTAGAAAAGGCGTATTCTGCCGATTCGTCATTGGGCTTTGCATATTTGATTAGGCAAGCAGGTCAATGTATCATCTTTCGGCGGTTTTCAAGATCCATCGGTTCGTTCCGATGGTCTCTTTCTTTGCAGCATCCTTGTCCCGCTCTTATGTGACATTTTTTAGTAACGATTATGCGGACAAAAACTATCTTTTTTGCGATTATCTCTTTTATTGCTCTATTGTCGTCTTCTCTGTCGGCTCAGAGCAAAGCCGTTTTAACCGGTAGTGTGTCGGATGCCGAAACCGGAGAGCCTCTTGCCGGTGCTCGAATCGAAGTCAAACACACCAACATAGTAGCCGGTGCCGATGCCGGCGGACATTTCGAGATCAAGAACCTGCCGGCAGGGCAGCATACTATTATATGTTCGTTGGGGGGGTATGGACAGAAAGAGGAGGTGGTTGCCATCGAAGCCGGACAGACCAAAATGATCTCTTTTGCATTGCGACTGCGAACGAACAACTTGGAGGAAGTCGTCGTTACCGGTACCGGTACACGTTACCGCTTGGTCGATGCTCCTGTGGCAACGGAAGTCCTTACCGCAAAGGACATAGCCTCTTTCTCGGCTCCTACTTCCGAGGCCTTATTGCAGGGGCTGAGTCCGTCTTTTGACTTCGGTCCCAATCTGATGGGCTCTTTCATGCAGCTGAACGGCCTTAGCAGTAAGTATATCCTCATCCTTATCGATGGTAAGCGTGTGTACGGCGATGTAGGTGGTCAGGCCGATTTGAGTCGTATTTCTCCTGATCAGATCGAACGGATCGAACTGGTGAAAGGTGCTTCGAGTTCGCTCTACGGATCCGATGCCATCGCCGGGGTAATCAATGTGATCACAAAAAAGAATACGAATCGACTGAGTGCATATACGTCACATCGCATATCGAAGTACAACGATCGGCAAACCAATACTTCGCTCGATATAAACATCGGTAAGTTCAGTAGCAATACCAACTATTTCTTCTACCATACGGATGGCTGGCAGAATAGTCCGTTCGAAATAAAAAAGAAAAAAGGATCCGGCGAACCGATCTTGGAAGAAACGTATAAGAAAACTTTTCGTGCACAGGAAAATCAGGGTGTAAGCCAATCGCTTTCCTATTATGCAACTAACAATCTTAGCTTCAGTGGAAATGTGCAGTACAATAAACGTCAGATCTTCACTCCGACCTTTTCCGAAAAGAAGGCCTATGACATGGATTATCGTGCTTTGACGGCTTCACTCGGTACGAACTATCTTTTCCCCAATGGTCTGCATACGCTTTCTTTCGATGCCGTCTACGATCGCTTCCGTTTCGGATATTTGTATCATGACAAGGACAGCAGTGAGAGCCTGATCAACAACCAAGGTCAGACCGAGCAACCCACATTCTTTCCGGGTCAGCTACGCAACAAAAACGATCAAATCCGATACACGGCAGAGGCTCGCGGTGTATTTACACTGCCTTATGCGCAGAAACTGACCGGCGGTTTGGAGTATTTCCGTGAGGAATTGATCTCTCCCTATAATTTGATTACCGACAAGGCAGATGCTTCCACGCTCTCTGCTTATGTACAAGATGAATGGAAACCGCTCGATTGGTTCAATATGACAGCCGGTTTCCGTCTGGTACACCATCAGGAGTTCGGTACACGAATGACGCCTAAGGTATCCATACTCGCCAAGTATGGGCCGCTGAACTTCCGCGCTACGTATGCGAACGGCTATAAGACTCCCACGCTGAAAGAGCTTTTTGCACGGAACGAACTCACCACTATGGGTTCGCACAATCTCTATCTCGGCAATGCGGATCTTAAGCCACAGATGTCGGATTATTATGCTTTGGGCTTGGAGTACAATAAAGGCCCTATCTCGTTCAGTGCAACGGTTTATGACAATGAACTTCGCAATCTGATCTCCTTTATTGATATACCGACCTCACCCGAGCACGAAGCTCAGGGAATCAAGAAAACCAAGCAGTATGCCAACAAAGGAAAAGCTCGCAGCCGCGGCCTTGATGTCCTATGTGATGCCTCTATCGGTTGGGGTATCAAGTTAGGAGCCGGATACAGCCTCGTGGAAGCTAAGAATCTCCAGACGGATGAGTGGCTGGAAGGAGCTGCCCGCCATCGTGCCAATGTGCACGCCGATTGGGCTCACTACTGGGGTCAGTATAGACTTGGCGTGAGCCTTTTCGGCCGTATTCAGAGCGAGCGTTACTACAAAGACGGCAATGCTCCGGACTATACCTTGTGGCGACTCGCCACATCGCATCGTTTCGCTCATTTCCGCCACATCATCCTGGATGGAACGCTCGGTATAGACAACCTGTTCGACTACGTGGATGATCGTCCTATGGGTGTCAATTATGCTACCGTAACGCCGGGACGTACTTTCTTTGCTCAAATAGCGATTCGATTCAATAACTAATGTCTCACAAATTAATTTAAGAACAGAGATGAAAAAACTGATTTTAGCGACTTTGGGACTTATGGCCATTGCCATGCTCTCATGTTCAAGCAACAACAAGGATTTGGAGAACAAAGGGGAGGCTACTCTTTTGGTAACGTTTGGTAGCTCCTATAAAGCTCCACGCGAAACCTATGCGAAGATTGAGAAGACTTTTGCCGCAGCTTATCCCGATCAAAGGATAAGCTGGACATACACGTCTTCTATTATCCGAAAGAAACTGGCTCAGCAGGGTATTTATATCGATGCTCCGGATGAGGCTTTGGAGAAATTGGCTCGTCTGGGTTATAAGAAGATCAATGTACAGAGTCTTCATGTGATTCCCGGCCGAGAATATGATGAGATGATCGACTTTGTCAATAAGTTTAAGGCAGCACATGGTGATATTACTGTGAAGGTAGGGGCTCCGCTTTTCGATACTGATGAAGATATGCGCGAGGTGGCAGAGATCTTGCACAAGCGTTTTCAGCAAACGATAGAGAAAGGTGAAGCTATTGTATTCATGGGACACGGCACCGAGCATGCTGCCAATGACAGGTATGCCCGTATCAATAAGATCATGAAGAACTATAGCAAGTTCATGATCGTCGGAACCGTTGAGTCCGATCCCTCTATCAATGATGTTATTGCCGAACTGAAAGAAACCGGTGCCACGGCCGTAACAATGATGCCGCTGATGAGTGTGGCAGGCGACCATGCTACGAATGATATGGCCGGAGATGAGGACGATAGCTGGAAGACGTTGCTGACCAATGCCGGCTACACTGTTTCTATAGACAAGCTGGACAATGGCAATTTCTCAGCTCTTGGAGATATAGAAGAGATCCGGAATATCTGGCTCAAGCATATGAAAGCCACCTCTGCTCGCTAAGGACGGGCGGATATGCAATGAGACAATCAAGCAATTAAGTTACGAGAGCACTTATCGAGAAGAAGGACTTGCCGATTTCTCGATGAGTGCTCTTTCTTTTTCCACCCAAGCAAATTGATGAGACGATATTCTGTCACTTTCTTTTTGTCGGCTATTCTCTTTCTGATAGGGGCCGGCTGCAATCGTACCCGTACCCAAGAGCAAAAGGCAACCTCCGCCATATCCTCCGACAGTCTGCATCCACAGTATGCAGAGGGTTTCCGTCTTGATGCTGGCGAAGGATGTTATCTTCTTTCCATCGAAGATCCGCAGCAGGAATCGCACAAGGAATATCGCTTCGCTTTGGTTCCGAAAGGGACATATCCGGTTATTCCTGAAGGATATACTGCCGTGACCATACCGGTAGAGAGGGTGGTGTGTATGACTACGCTCCAGCTTTCTAATTTTATTGCTCTGGATGCGCAGTCTCTGGTGGCAGGAATATCCAGTACCCGATATTTGAGGGATTCTGTCATGAAAGCACAGCTTCAAGACGGTCGTACGCAGAAAATAGGTATCGAGGGAAATTTCGATCGCGAGGTAGTCATGTCGTTGCAGCCGGATTTGATCCTGATTTCGCCTTTCAAGCGTGGGGGATACGATGTGTTGGAACAAGTATCCGTACCCTTGATACCCCATTTAGGCTATAAAGAGCTGACACCTCTCGGTCAGGCAGAGTGGGTGAAGCTTATCGGCCTTCTTACGGGACAGTACGATAAGGCTTGTCGTTTTTTTTCGGAGATAGAAACACGCTACCATACTTTGACCGGATATGCCGATGAAGTGACCGATCGGCCGATTGTCTTTAGCGGAGAGATGCGCGGAGGCAACTGGTACGCCGTAGGAGGAAAGAGCTATCTGGCACAGCAAATACGCGATGCCGGAGGAGAGTATTTCCTGAAAGACGATCAGCGATCCGGTGGTGTTTCCCTCGACTTCGAGACGGTCTACAGCCGATCCGATTCGGCTCGCTACTGGCGAATCCTCAACAGCTATCCCGGGGAGTTCGGTTACGAAGCTTTGAAAGCCGAAGACAGCCGATATGCCGATTTCAGGGCATTCAAGGAAAAAGGCGTGATATACTGCAACCTGAGGGAAACAGCCTTCTACGAACTCATGCCCATGCATCCCGATTGGGTGCTGGCCGATCTTATCGCTATCTTGCACCCCAGACTACTTCCCGACCACCAACCGCATTTCTATTATTTGCTCCAATGACATCCGTCAGCCACTTACGTACAATTTCTGTCGCAGGTATCCTGGCTGCGCTGGGAGGGGCTGTACTCATTCTCTTCGGGGTTAATCTCTTCCTCGGCTCGGTGGCTATTCCGATGAGCGAGATCTTCCGACATCTTTTTTCAGATCGTCCCGAAGGAGGAGAAGCACTCGTGCACTACAATATCCTGTGGAAATCCCGCCTGCCCGAAGCCCTTACGGCTGCTTTTGCCGGCGCAGGTTTATCCGTTAGTGGCTTGCAGATGCAGACCGTCTTTCGCAATCCTTTGGCCGGTCCGTCCGTTCTCGGCATCAGCTCCGGTGCCAGTTTGGGGGTTGCTTTGGTCGTTCTGCTGAGCGGCTCGCTGGGAGGAGTGGCATTGAGCAGCCTGGGTTATATGGGCGAGGTGGCCATGAATATAGCCGCTGCCGTAGGCTCACTGGCAGTAATGGGGCTGATCGTTTTTGTCAGCACCAAGGTGCGCAGCCACGTTACGCTGCTCATTATCGGCGTTATGATCGGATATGTAGCCACAGCCGTCATCGGGGTATTCAAGTTTTTCAGTATCGAAGAAGATATTCGGGCATACGTAATTTGGGGGTTGGGCAGCTTTTCCCGTGCCACGGATTCGCAACTGAGTTTCTTTGCCATTCTGATGTTGATCTTTATTCCGGCCGGTATGCTCCTTGTCAAGCAGTTGAATCTCTTATTGCTGGGAGAAAGCTACGCGCGCAATCTGGGACTGAATACTCGTCGGGCACGGCTGCTCGTGATCTCTTCCGCCGGTTTGCTCATCGCTGCCGTCACGGCCTATTGCGGTCCCATCGGCTTTTTGGGGATGGCTGTGCCACACTTGGCACGGGTTATCTTTCACACATCGGATCATCGGATCCTGATGCCTGCTACCTGTTTGATCGGAAGTGCTCTGGCTCTTTTCTGCAATATCATCGCTCGTATGCCGGGGTTTGAGGGGGCTTTGCCCGTCAATTCCGTAACGGCTTTGGTGGGAGCACCTATTATCGTCACCGTTTTGTTCCGGCGCAGACGCTTCAAGGAAGAAACCGACTGAGGCCAACAGCCTCCGCAATCCCTATCCGCAAACGTTATTATCAATGGAGAAGTCAATAGAGCTGAGCCGGCTTGCTATCGGATATCGAACCAAATCCGGAGACCGCATCGTGGCCTCCGGTCTGGAAGCTCATCTCCATGCCGGACAATTAACGGCTCTGCTCGGTGTGAATGGTGCCGGCAAGAGTACGCTCATGCGTACGATGGCAGGATTCATGAAGCCCTTATCGGGACAAATACATCTACTGGGGCGGTCATTGGACAGCTATAAAGAGATAGAAATAGCCAAACGTATAGGCGTAGTGCTGACCGATAATTGCCGGATCGCCGGAATGACGGCAGGCGAACTCGTCGCATTGGGGCGTAGCCCTTATACCGGATTCTGGGGCAGATTGCAGAAAGGAGACAGAAAGCTCGTGGCAGAAGCCGTAGAACGTGTGGGAATCGCTCCGCTGATCAATCGCGAACTAACTACGCTCAGCGATGGAGAGAGACAAAAAGTAGTCATCGCAAAAGCCCTGGCACAGCAGACACCGATCATCTTCCTCGACGAACCGACGGCTTTCCTCGATTATCCCAGCAAGATGGAACTGTTGCACCTCTTGCACAGCCTGGCCCATGATACCGGCAGGACTATCTTCCTCTCCACTCATGATCTGGATGCCATTTTGCCCATGGCCGATCACGTTTGGCTGCTGGACAAGGAGCGTTCTTTCCGTGAGGGCACGCCGGCATCTTTGGCCTCTGCGCTTGAAGATTATTTCGGCTATATCCATCCTTCTCCCACATTAGAGCCGGTGTAGTCGCTGGTGTATAATCCCGATAGCTTTGCTCCCCCAATCAAAGCTATCCGGACAGCCCGATCGTTCCCCTTCTCTTTCCTCTTTCAGTTATAATGAGCCGAAGTATAGCTCCTTTCGGTATAGGAATCCATGCCGTTTGACCTGCCGGCGCGTATGCGCCGACTTATACCATAAGAGCTGTGTCTGTAAAAGCGGAAAAGGAGTGTGCCAAATGCAGTGAACCCTGAAAGTTCGATACAAAACATTCAGGGTTCACTTCAAAACCGCTCGATCACGATCTTCACACACCCTCTCTTCTTATGCCCGAAGAGAATGAAGTATTCTCTTCTTCTCTCTTTCGAATGGGCAAGGGAAAGTCAGACGAAAAGGGGAAGGGACTTCCCTTTACCCTTTATTTTCCGGCTGCGTATCGGAGGGCAAACTCGCGTCCTGCATTCAGAGCCTTGAGGTTCATATCCACCACCTCTTGTCCTTTGCGGCTGAAAATAGCTTCGATACCGCCTGCCAGATAGTCGAAAGGAATCTCAATGAAGGGAGAAGCGGCTCCGAGCATCACGAAGTTGGATGCACGGACATTGCCTACCTCATCACGGGCGATGCTGTCCGCATCGATCAGAACGTGATGGGGAAGAGATTCGATCTTGGAGATAACTGACGTAGTCTCGGGATAGTTCGGAATGTTGATGAACGGAACCGTATTGGTCACTACATAACCGTCAGGTTTCAAATAAGGAAGATAGCGCAATGCTTCCATCGGCTCCACGGAGAGGATAAGATCCGCTCCCCCGATAGGGATCAGGTCAGAGTAAATGGGTGCATCCGACAAGCGCAGAAAAGACTGTACGTCACCACCTCGCTGGCTCATGCCATGGGTTTCGGCCTGCTTCAAATACAAATTGTTGGTCAGAGCAGCCGAACCGATAGCTGCTGCAATGGACAAAATGCCTTGGCCTCCGACACCGGCCAAAATAATATCTGTTTTCATTTCTTTATTTCCTCCTACTTCAATGGTTATTCCTTGGCCTTTGCACGTTTGGCAGCTTTGGCGTCGCGAGCATGCTTTTGGATGCAGACGCGACGGGGAATGATGACGGATACACCTTCATAGTTGATTTCTTCCCGGATGATGCTGCATAGTTCGTCATGATTCTTGGGTACCGGCAACAGCTCCTTGATGTGATCGGGATCTACTCCGATACCGCGACAGATGGCCTCTACCTTGCCGTATGCAGACGAATGCTGACCTCCGGTCATGGAGATGGATTCATTGTCCGAGATAATCACCGTAATGTTGCTATTCTCATTGATGGCATCGAGAAGACCCGTTATTCCGGAGTGAGTGAAAGTAGAGTCGCCGATTACAGACACAGCCGGGAACAAGCCGGCATCGGCAGCCCCTTTGGCCATCGTGATAGATGCACCCATATCCACGCAGGAATTGATGGCTTCATAAGGAGGCAAAGCACCAAGCGTATAACATCCGATATCGGAGAAGACACGTCCGTTGGGATATTCTGTAAGAACCTCGTTCAGCGCATCGTACACATCGCGGTGGCTACAGCCTTTGCACAGGGCGGGCGGACGTGCCGCAACGAGATCGGGGATAGGTTCTCCCTCCACGACCGGTATATTGAAGGCTTTTGCCACATGATCCGGATTCAACTCTCCATCACGGGGCAATGTGCCATCGAGACGACCTTTGATCCGCTCCAAACCGGGGAAGCCTTTTAGTAGCTGTTCTACCACGGGATAGCCTTCTTCCATGACTACGATGTCACCGCATTCGTTGAGCAATCGCTCCATCTGCTTGTGAGGGATAGGATACTGCGTTACTTTGAGAACGGGATAAGGCACCTGAGCCTTGAAAGCCTCCATCAGGTAGTTGTATGCGATACCGCATGCCACTATACCCTTGGACTTATCAGCGGCATCGATATATTCGGTATAGGGTGAGTTCTCGGACTCCCGTACGAAATCGGTCTGCTTGTCGAGGAGGATTCTGTATCTTTTCTTAGCAATACCGGGGAGCAATACATATTGGCGTTTGTCTTCCGGCAGGTGCAATTCGTTCTCTCCGATCGGCTCGGTCGGAACGACACCGGCACGAGAGTGAGCGAGACGAGTCGTAATACGCATCATGACGGGTGTACCCAAACGTTCGGATAGATCGAAGGCAAGGCGCGTCATGTCATAAGCTTCCTGTTGGTTGGATGGCTCCATCACAGGAATCATGGCAAACTGGCCATACACGCGAGAGTCTTGTTCATTTTGAGACGAGTGCATAGAGGGGTCGTCGGCAGCAACGATCACCATACCGCCATTCGCACCGGTGATGGCAGCATTCATAAAGCAGTCTGCTGCTACGTTCATCCCCACATGCTTCATACATACGAGAGCGCGCTTGCCTGCGTAGGACATGCCGAGAGCTGATTCCATAGCGGTTTTTTCGTTTGCCGCCCATTCCCGATGGACATTTCTTTCCTTAGCCATCCGAGAGTTTTGGATATGCTCGGTGATTTCCGTAGAGGGAGTACCGGGGTAGGCATATACGCCGGATATACCTGCATCCAAAGCAGCTTGGGCTATAGCTTCTACCCCCAACAACAATTGTTTTTGCATAATGATATTCCTTTTATAATGTGATAACTATGAATCTATGACCAAACAAATGCGACTATCGTTTGGCCTCTTTGTGATCAAACTTGTTTGAAAAAGTGTCCGCTGCCGGCCTGCGCTTTCGGCATGACCACCATATCGTTGATACAGATATTATCAGGCAGGTTCAGTACGGCCGCAATACACTCCGCTATGTCGTTCGCACAGAGAGGAGTGAAGCCCTTGTACACGGCATCGGCCTTGGCCTGATCATCATGGAAGCGCACCAGCGAGAACTCCGTCTCCACTGCTCCGGGACAAATCTGTGTGACTTTGATGCCATAAGGAAGCATATCTATACGCATCGCCTTCGAAAGAGCATCTACGGCATGCTTCGTGGCACAATAGACATTGCCGTTAGAGTAAACTTCCTTGCCGGCAATAGACCCGATATTGATGATATGGCCGGCACTACGGGCTATCATACCCGGGCTGATTGTGCGAGTTACGTAGAGGAGTCCTTTGATATTAGTATCTATCATACATTCCCAGTCTTCAATGTCACCGGACTGTATGGGGTCGAGTCCCGCTGCCAAGCCGGCATTATTCACGAGGACGGAAACGGCCTGCCAAGGATCAGGCAAATTGCCCAAATGGGCTTCTACTTCTTCGCGATTGCGGACATCGAAAGAGAGCGGGAGGATTTCGACAGGGTATTCAGCTCTTATTTCATCGGCTATGTTTTGCAAACGTTCGGAGCGTCGTCCCGTGATGATAAGGTTATAACCGAGCGATGCCAAGCGGCGAGCCGAAGCTGCACCGATGCCGGATGTGGCTCCGGTGATTAATGCGATAGGGTTCATTATTATTGGGTAAGGTTGTACCGAGATGTCGTATTCGGATTTCGTTTCCCCAAAAGTACAAAAAAGAGACCGTGTAACATGACTAACTTAAACTTCCTTTTTAGTCCGGATCAGTTTTGTCGGAAATACGAACCGCAAATGATCTGATTGTGGCGCGTGTTTTCTGAACGAAGTGGCGCGAGAACTTTTTCGTTGTGGCGCGAGAATTTTTCACTTCCCGAACCAAAATAAAAAAGTTTACGCACCACGTTTTATGGCGTGGCGTGTAAGAAGATTTTGGCGCGTAGGCCGATCCTGCATGAGATGCATCTCTACGCTTTAGGGGGGCCGGGTGAGTGGGGGCGGAATCTTTTTGCCGATTTGTTGGCCTGTTCTCTTTATCTTTGCGCTACAGGCGAGTAATAATCATACAAAGAATCATATAAAAATGGGTAAAGTCCTCATTATCGGGGCCGGCGGTGTAGGTACCGTTGTGGCCAAGAAGGTGGCTATGAACACCGATGTATTCACGGAGATCATGTTAGCCAGCCGCACGAGAAGCAAGTGCGACAAGATTGCGTCCGAAATCAAAAACATCCGGATCCAAACCGCTCAGGTCGATGCCGACAATGTGGAAGAACTGGTGGCTCTGTTCGAGAGTTTCAAACCGGAATTGGTGATCAACGTAGCACTTCCCTATCAGGATCTGACGATCATGGATGCCTGCCTGCGCTGTGGGGTGAACTATCTCGATACGGCCAACTACGAGCCTCTCGACGAAGCCAAGTATGAATACAGTTGGCAGTGGGCTTATCAGGATCGTTTTCGCAAGGCCGGCCTGACTGCTATCCTGGGTTGCGGCTTCGATCCGGGTGTGACGAGTGTATATACGGCTTATGCGGCCAAGCATCATTTCGATGAGATTCATTATCTCGATATTGTGGACTGCAATGGTGGCGACCACCACAAGGCGTTTGCCACGAACTTCAATCCCGAAATCAACATCCGTGAGATCACTCAGAAGGGTAAGTATTGGGAGAACGGCCGTTGGATAGAGACCGAACCGCAGGAAATACATAAGACGCTGGCCTATCCGAGTATCGGTGAGCGCGAGTCCTATCTCCTCTATCATGAGGAACTGGAATCACTCGTGAAGAATTTCCCGACGATCAAGCGCGCCCGTTTTTGGATGACGTTCGGACAGGAATATCTGACTCATCTTCGCGTGATGCAGAATATCGGTATGACGCGCATCGACCCGATCATGTACAATGGCGTGGAGATCGTCCCCATCCAATTCCTCAAAGCCGTGCTGCCCAACCCGGGAGACCTCGGTGAGAACTATACGGGCGAGACGAGTATCGGCTGTCGCATCCGTGGGATCCGCGATGGTAAGGAGCATACCTATTATATCTGGAACAACTGCAGCCACGAGGTCGCCTACAAAGAGACGGGAACGCAGGGTGTAAGCTATACGACGGGTGTCCCTGCCACAGTAGGAGCCATGATGTTCATGAAGGGTATCTGGCGCAAGCCCGGTGTCTTCAATGTGGAGGAGTTCGATCCCGATCCGTTCCTCGAAGAGGTAGCCAAGCAGGGTCTTCCTTGGCACGAGAAGCACGACATCGACTTGGAGCTCTAACCCTCTGTAAAGAAGAAGAAAGAAAGGCATAGAGCTATGGTACTTTTGATCGTGGATCCGCAGGTGGATTTCGTAAGCGGTTCGTTGGCTGTCGAAGGTGCACCGAAAGCCATGAAGGCTTTGGCTGAATATATGGCTGCACATCGGAAGGAGATAAAGTCTATCGTCGTGACGATGGATCAGCATCCGGCCGATCATTGCAGCTTCGTGGCACAGGGCGGACAGTGGCCGTCGCATTGTGTCCGCTATACGGTGGGAGCCGCTATCGAACCATGCATTGCGGAGGCTCTGGCTGCTTGTTCGGCCGAGGGTATCCCTGTCGAAATGATAGAGAAGGCTACTACGCAGGAGCGCGATGCTTACAGTGCCTTCGAGACGGAAGTACCCGATTCGTTGCGCTCGGCCGAACGTATAGTCATGGCCGGAATAGCGGGCGATTACTGCGTGCGTCAGAGCGTGCTCGATCTGGAGCGTCATGGTCTCGGCGAGCGCATCGAACTTCTCAAGGAGGGAATTGCCTATATAGCGGAAGAGGAAAACCGGCCATAAAACGCTTCCTTGCTCTTTCTCCCTCGCGGAGGAAGCCTTTCCTTTCAGAGGATATACTGTCCAATAATTAGACGCCGATGTCTAATTATTGGACAGCTCCTTTTTAGGGGTAATGGTGTAAAGCGTTTGTTTACAGTGCTGTATGGAGTTTGGCACGGCATTTGAGACTATTCTTGTATAGAAAACATCATATCGGAATAATATGCGTTTCCAACATTATCTCATCTGTACGGCTGCCGTAGCGGCTTTGGCTGCGAATCCCCTTACGGGCCAATCGAATATGACCCTCGAAGAGTGCATAGACTATGCACGCCGGCACAGTTCGGCCGTGGCTCTGTCCGCTGCGGAACTGGAGCAGTCCAAGGCCGATTACCTTCAGGCCGTCGGCAATTTTCTGCCCCGAGTATCGGCCGGAACCGGTGCTTCGTGGAATTTCGGACGCGGATTGGATGCCGAGACAAATACCTACACCGACATCAACAGCTTCAACAATTCGTACAGCATACATGCCACGATGACCCTTTTCGACGGTTTGCAGAGTGTCTATCGGCTGCGGATGGCGCATGCACGCCGGGAGGCTTCGCGCCTCTCCGTTCGCGAGCAGCAGGAGCTGGCAGCTCTCGGCACCACGGAGGCCTACTACGACCTCGTCTATGCGCGCCAAATGCAAGAGCTGGCCATGCAGAAGTACGAGGAGAGTAGCCGCCTCCACCGGCAGACGGCTCGAATGGAAGAGCTGGGAATGAAGAGCCGTCCCGATGTCCTCGAGATGCAGTCGCGAATGGCCGGTGACCGTTTGGCCCTGACTCAAGCGGACAATCAGTGCATCATCGCTCTGATCCGGCTCAAAGAAAAAATGAACTTCCCCATCGACGACGAACTCGTCGTAGACGATATGCCGGCTGACAGCCTCTCTGCCGACATGGCCGAATCGGACAGCTCGGCCGGCGTCTTCGCCCGTGCTACCCATCATCATCCCGTCCTCCTCCGTGCCAAACTCGACGAGCAGGCTGCCTCCGACCGTTTGCGAGCCGCGCGAGGTGCATTCCTGCCGAGTGTGTCGGTATCCGGAGGATGGAACACGGGATTCTCACGCTTTTTGAACGGATCGGACTATACGCCCTTCAGCGAGCAGTTTCGGAACCGTCGGGGGGAATATATCAGTCTGAATCTGAGTATCCCCATCTTTTCGGGATTCAGCCTCGTGAGCAATCTGCGTCAGGCGCGCGCCGATCGCAGGGCGGCAAGCGTCCGACGGGGCGAAGCGGAGCGCAGGCTCTACAGCGAGATCGCCCAAGCCATGGCCGACCGGGATGCCGCTCTGGCTTCCTACCGCCAGGCGAAGGAGCATACCGACGCCATGCAAGCCGCTTACGAAGCCGTCTTGCAGCGTTATGAGGAAGGGCTGAATACGGCCATCGACCTGACCACTCAGGCCAATCGGCTCCTGGATGCCCGTGTGCAGCGACTGAGAGCGGCCATGACTTACCGGCTCAAATGCAAACTCATAGCTTATTACGGCTGCCTTTCGGACTAAAGCTTTTCTTTACTCCCGTTCGCATCAAATCATACCATCATGGATAGAAAAATAGAAAAAAAGAAGACGCTCATCCCCCGTAAATATTATCCCTATGCAGGGGGAGCAATAGTAATACTTGCCTTGGCGGCGTGGGCCGTATTCGGCAATCACAGCACCAAGTTCAGAGCCGAACGCGCTCGGATCAGCATCGACAGCGTGCGCCGGGGCGAGTTCAACGACTATGTCCGCATCAACGGTCAGGTACAGCCCATCAACTCCATTCAGATCAGTGCCGTAGAGGGCGGAATGGTGGCGGAGAAAACCGTGGAGGAGGGTGCCATGGTGCACAAGGGCGACATCATCGTGAGGCTGACCAATCCGATGCTGAACCTGAATATCCTCGACAGCGAAGCGCAGCTTGCCGAGAAGCAGAACTTCCTGCGCAATACGCAGGTGACCATGGAGCAGGACAGGCTCAACCTGAAACGCGAAAGCCTCAACCTCCGACTGGATATAGAGCGAAAAAAGCGGAAAGCCGAGCAATACGCCCGACTCTATAAGGAAAAACTCTGTTCGCGCGAGGAGTATCTGCAAGCCGGCGAGGACTACCAATATGCCGTGGAGGGCAGCAGGCTCGTCATGGAACGGCAGCGGCAGGATTCGCTCTACAGGGGGATACAGGTGCGGCAGATGGAGGAGAGCCTCCATAATATGCGTCGCAATCTGGAGATGGTGCGCGCCCGTGTGGAAGACCTGAACGTGAAGGCACCGGCCGACGGTCAGTTGGGGCTTTTGGACGTGGAGATAGGGCAGACGGTAGGAGCCGGCAGTCGCATCGGACAGATCAACGTCCTGTCCGACTACAAGGTGGAGGCTATGATAGACGAGCACTATATCGATCGGGTCAAAGCCGGTTTGGCCGCTTCGTTCGAACGGCAGGGCAGGGACTTCTCCCTTCGCGTTCGGAAGGTGTACCCCGAAGTTCGGGACAAGCAGTTCCGCACCGACTTCGTATTCGACGGAGAGCGACCCGACAATATCCGCACAGGCCAGACCTACTACATCAATCTGCGCCTCGGACAGCCGTCCGAAGCCATCATGATCCCGCGCGGAGCCTTCTATCAGAATACCGGTGGACGGTGGATATTCGTCGTTACGCCCGACGGCAAGCGAGCCGTTCGCCGGGACATCACGATCGCCCGTCAGAATCCGCAGTATTACGAAGTTACCTCCGGCCTGCATGCCGGCGAGATGGTCATCACCTCTTCGTATGATATGTTCGGCGATGCAGAAGAAATTATCCTGAATTGACCCACCTATAAGCTCTGTGTACAAAAGAAACGATATGACTCTTATCCTTTTTCCTCTCTTGAAGAATCGAATCATGCGGATCTGTCTTATAAATTCATCCTTACAGAGTTGTAAAGAGGAATTTATACAACGAAATTCCTCGCTGCAAGCCTGCGATTATAAATTTCGGAAGCGAAATTCCTCTCTGCAAGCTTGCAGGAAGCGATTTCGGCGAAAAAATTCCTTGCTGCAGCTTGCAGGAAGCTACTTTGGCGAAAAAATTCCTATTTGCAGCTTGCAAGAAGCGATTTCGGCAAAAAAATTCCTGTTTGCAGCTTGCAAGAAGCAATTTCGGCAAGAAAATTCCTGTTTGCAGGCCTGCGGCTATAAATCTCGGAAGCAAAATTCCTCTCTGCAAGCTTGCAGCATGAAATTTCGACAAGCGAAATTCCACACTGCAAGCCTGCAATATGAAATTTCGGCGAAAAAATTACTCGCTGCAAGCTTGCGGCTATAAATCTCGGAAGCAAAATTTGTCACTGCAAGCATGTAACAGTATTTTCTGCAACCGAAATCACCGTCTGCAAACTTGAATCAAAGAGATACTAATCATAAGACAATTATTTTCTCAATAAAATAATCATTACTTCCATATTTAGTCATAGCTATCATGCGTACTTATTTCAAATTCCTCAGCCGCAACAAACTCTACACCTTCGTTACCATCGTAGGCTTTGCCCTCTCGCTCATATTCGTCTTGCTGCTTAGCTTCTATGTACGGCGCGAACAGCAAGCCGATCGTATTCATACCGATTACAAACGTATCTATCAGTACAATGTCGAGAGTAAGAATAACTGGAGCGGATTTATCTGTTGCTATCCTGCCGGAACGCTCATTCGCGAGCAGGTACCCGATGTGGAAGAGATATGCCGCATCAGCGAATACAACGACAAGGAATACATCTTTATCGGTGCCGACAAGCAAAACGGGTTGATTGCCTCCCATCTTTCGGTCGAATCCAACTTCTTTACTTTCTTCGACGGCTATAAACTCCTTGAGGGTGATCCCAAAACTGTCCTTTCCGAGCAGAACAGTGCCGTTATTTCCTCCGCGTTGGCGGCTCGTATCTTCGGCAACATGTCTCCCATCGGGCAGGAGATTTCGTTTTTCGATTTTTCCAAAAACAAGCAGACCTTTCGGATCACGGGCATCATGGAGCCGATGCCGGATAACTGCCATATCAGACCGGCCGAACTCCTTTTCTATCAGGAGCCCAAAGAAAACAACTACAACAACGGCAACTATGCCCTCTATCTCAAAGCTCGCGAAGGAGCCGACCTCACGGCACAACTACCTGCCGTGCAGAAAGCCGTCCAAGGCAAAGATGTCATATTCGCTTTCGACGAGAAGGCCGAGGTGAAGCTCCATCCGCTGGAGAAATGCTATCCGGAGCCGCTATTCCCCAATGAATACGCCATGATGGTGCAAAAAGGAAATCCCGCCCGCACGCGCATACTCATTGCCATCACCCTTTTGGTCCTGATCATTGCCATCATCAGCTATATCAATCTGACCCTCGCGCAGGGAGGCAGCCGCGGCAATGAGGTCGCCCTCAGAAGGCTCTGGGGAAGTAGCCGTCTCGCCATCGTGCGCCGCCTCTGGTTCGAATCGCTTCTGCTCATCTTCCTGAGCACGCTGCTGGCCGTATTCGGCATGTTCGCCCTTGAACCCGTATTCGATCGCCTGTTCGATACGCATCTCTATCTGGCACGGCATATTTCGCTCACGCTCATCCTACTGCTAATCGGCTTCATGCTCCTGCTGAGCATCGTGTGTGCGGCCCTGCCCGCATGGTTCATATCGCGGTTTCGTCCGATCGAGGTGGTCAGCGGCAAGTTTCGCCGTGTGGTCAAAAGCAGCTTCTCGCAGATTATGGTCATTTCCCAGTATGCCATTACGATGATCCTGCTGAGCTGTACCATGGTAATGGCCGTGCAGATCGACTATATGACCAACTCCGACATGGGCTACGATTACAGGAACAAACTGATCATAGACGTTTTCGGACTGGATCCGCAGATCGTCAGTACGATGAGAACCGAAATAGCCAAAATCCCCGGCATAACGGGTATAGGCCTCACGCGTGGTACTCCGCTGAACGGAGGCAACAACAACTCTTCCGAATACCGTGGCAGGCCTCTCTCCATGCAGATTTTCTCCATAGACTCCGTGGCACTGAGCCTGTTCGATCTGAAGATGAAGCCCAACGGTCGCAAGGCCGACAAGCCCGATCGCACCCTCTATCTCAGCCGATCGGCCTACAACGATTTCGATGTAGCCAATCTGCCGGACGGTGTCATTCATTGGGGCAAAGCCGGTGAGTTCTATTATTGCGGCGATGCTCCCGAGGTTCACTTCGGCGGATTCAAGGAGCCGCATCCGAGCTATCTCTTCATCCCTTATCCCCAGTCATCCGCCTGGTCGTGGTCCGTACTGGTCGGCTATTCGGAAGGGGCCGATCCGGAGCAGTTGATTCAAAGCATACAGGCCGTTTACTCCCGTATTACGGGGCAGCCCTATACCGAAATCCTGCGTTCGGAAGACATCATAGCCTCGCACAGTGAGGAGGAACGTTCGCTTAGCGGTTTTCTTCTCCTCTTCAGCATTCTGGCATTGGTCGGCACGGTGATGAGCGTCTTTGCCATGGCAGCTCTGCGCATTCGTCACAAGCAAAAAGAAATAGCCATCCGCAAGGTGGTGGGAGCACGCGAAGTGCAGATATTGCAGATTATCGGCCGCCGCAGCCTGTGGAATCTGCTCAACGCCTTCGCCGTGGCCACTCCCGTCTCCTATCTGGTCATGAACCGCTGGCTGCAAGGCTATACCTATCATGCCGATATGCCTTGGTGGGTATTCCCCGCATCGCTTCTCTTCGTCTCCGCAGTAGCCATGCTCTCCATGCTCAGCATGGCCATGAACGCTGCATCGAGCAATCCCGTGGATTACCTCAAAAACGAATAAGGAAAGAATCAGCATCCCCCCAAAAAACGATTACCGCTATGCGTACTTATTTCAAATTCCTCAGCAGAAACAAACTCTACACCTTCGTTACCGTATTCGGTTTCTCCGTATCTCTGATGTTTGTTATTCTACTGGGATTCTATGTGCAGGGGGAATTATCTGTGGATAATTTTCACTCTAAAGGAGATCGAATCTATATGCTCCGTTCAGAATTACATGCTTGTCTTTCGAATCCTGCTCCTGCGTATGTGCAGGAACTGGTGCCGGAAGTAGAAGCATATTGTCGTATTGCTAATGCCGATCTATACATCGAGACAACAGATGGAGAAAAAATTAAAACCTCTATCCTTCTTGTAGACAGTACCTTTTTTACAATATTCGACTTTAAGCTACGAACAGGGCAACCTGATGATGTACTATCGCTTCGTCGCTCTATCGTATTGACACCCGAAACAGCGCGTCGTTTCTTTGGAAATGACGATCCGAAAGGGCGAATTTTACATGATAAATTGACCGTCTCGGGCATTATGGAGCCAATTCCTTTTTACAGCCAATTCCCACAGGTAGATGCGGTGGTAAGCTATGATTATATCGAGGAATTATTTGGAAGTGAATTGCTTTCCGGCTGGGGATATTTTCAGTTTTCAGCTTATTTCCTGATGAAGCCACATACCAATATCCAGGCTAAAGCGAAAGTCTTGGAAAAAATCTTTACGGGAGAAGAAAGTCCATTAGGTTTGTGGCGTAGTGGATATGCCAAAGAAGTACATTTTGTGCCACTGAAGAAATGTTATTATGATCCATTGGTAATAACTTCGCGATTCGATATTCGTAAAAATGATGCATCCAAAGTATATATATTACTAGCAATAGTATTACTTATTCTCTTTATAGCTATTCTCAATTATATCAATTTGACCGTAGCTCAAGCCGGATTCAGAGGAAAAGAGGCTGCTGTTCGTCGTTTGTTAGGTGAAAGTCAGAAGGGATTGATAAGACGGTATCTTGGTGAATCTTTTTTGATAACCTTTATATCGTTTCTATTAGGATTGCTATTGGCTTTTATGTTAGAACCGTTTTTCGATCGTGTATTAGATACAAGGATCAATCTTATCAGCAGATTTACATATCAAACCATCATAGTAATAGTATCATCTATCGTTATATTGTCTTTTGCTTCTGGTCTTTTGCCCTCAATAGTTATATCACATTTCAAACCTATTGAAGTGGTCAAGGGATACTTTTCCTATCGTATCAAAAGTAATTATTCGCATTTCCTTGTCATCCTTCAATATACAGTTTCACTGATACTTGTTACGTGTAGTTTGATTATTTTAATGCAGTCTCACTTTCTGATTCATACAGATTTAGGTTTTCGGACTCATGGAATAATGCTAATATCTAACAACTTAGATTCTGTCCCACAAGAATCTCTTCGCAATGAAATACAAAAGATACCCGGTGTCGATATGGTTTCTTTCAGTTCCGGTAACCCTGTTAATATTGCTAATAATGTAGCGTTCAATGATGATGGTGAACGAGCTCAATTTACTTGGGAAATGATGATCGATTCTTTATTTTTCGACTTTTTTGAAATTAAGCCTAAATATATCACCCAAGAACCGAGAGAGGTGCTATTCAATGGAGATCGCTTTAGGAAAACGCATTTGATGCCATCTTGGGCTACGGCTTCTATGGTCAATGTGGTGCACCCTGATCCAAACACACACGAATTCACTCGAGGCAGTTATAAACAATATGATGGTCTTACACATGTCATGGTCGGAATATTGCCTGAAATAAAATATAGGCCTCTGAATGAGTCACAAGATCCTTTGCTGATCTATCCGCTACAAAGAGGTCAATATCCATGGACAACTATGGTACGTGTACGAGATAGTATTGATCGAAAAGCAGTAGAAAAAACAATATTGGAAACCTATAAACGCATAGGAAATGTTGATGACGTAAAATGGCATTGGGCGGAAGACATCATTCTGGATCGATACAAGTCGCAGACCAATCTGTCGCAGCTCATTTCCGCCTTTGCCTTGCTCACCGTCCTCATTATGGTGATGGGCGTCTTCGCCATGAGCCTCTATATGATCAAGCAGAAAGAGAAAGAGATCGCCCTTAGAAAGGTCAATGGTGCCACGGTGGCTACCATACTGGCCATGCTCAATACCCAGTCGCTCCGCCGTTTCGGTATAGCTCTGCTCATAGCTCTGCCTGTATCGTGGTGGGCTATGGATCGCTGGCTCCAGACATTCGCTTTTCACATTAGGCTGGACTGGTGGGTATTTGTCGTTGCTGCCCTCATCGTCTTGCTGCTATCGCTCGTGAGCACATCGCTTCAGAGCTGGCGGGCAGCCTGCGCCAATCCCGTGGATTACCTCAAAAACGAATAATAACCTTAAACGACATATAGCACATCATGTTACCTCTCAAACTTGCTGCTCGCCGTCTCTTCCGACAGGGCGAACACAGCATCAGCAAACTCCTGACGCTTACGCTCGGACTTTCCGTCAGCGTGCTTCTGCTCTCTATCGTCATCTATCAGCGAAGCTACGAACGGGATTTCCCCCATCATGATCGCATCTGCATCGTCAAGACGCATGGCACGCGCCAAAGTCAGGAGGGGGATAAACCGGAAGAACTCGACTTCTCTCAGGTCAGCGGAGGCGTTGCCCCTGCCATTCAGGAGGAAATACCGGGTGTGGAACTGGCTACCCGAACGACTCTGTATGGCACCTCGAAGATGATACTCGAAGACAACAAAACCTACGAGACCAAGACGCTGCTGGCCGAACCGGCTTTCCTTGACATGTTCGGGGTAGAACTCATCGCCGGCGTCCGGGATAGTGCCTTGCGCGACAATATGACCTGCCTCATCTCCGAAAGTTTGGCCCGGAAGATGGGGGGCGATGTCCTGGGCAAACGGTTGCGACCGGCAGAAAGCAAATCGGACCGAGCCATCACGATCGGAGGTGTATTCGAGGATCTGCCCCACAACAGCAGCATCCAAGCCGATATGCTCCTGCCCATTACGTGGATGCCGGCCGAGAGCCTGAACAACTGGATCGGCAACGACCGCTACATAGCCTACGTCCGTCTGCGTCCCGGCGTGTCGCCCGAGAGCCTCGACGAAGCTCTCCTGGAGATGCAAAAGCGGCATCAGGATATGGAAGTCTTCCGCAAAGCAGGAGTGGAATTGCACTATTCCCTTACGCCCTTCAATCGCTTGCGTCTGGAAGATCCCACTTTGGTCAATATGCTGCGAATCCAGCAGATCGTGGCCATAGCGGTGCTGCTTATTTCGCTGCTGAACTACGTACTCATGACCCTCGCCTCCATGGTCAACCGCCGGCGTGTAGCTGCCATTCGCAAGTGTTACGGAGCCATGCCCGTGCAGATACAGGGTACGATGATCTGGGAGACCTTCCTCTATATCTTCCTCTCCCTCGTGCTGGCCCTCCTGACCCTTATCCTCTTCCGCAAGCCGATGGAGGCTCTGATCGAAACTCCGCTGCTGCATCTGATCTCGTGGCGCGTAGCCGCAGCCTTGGCCGGAGTATTGGCCATGGCTACTTTCTTCATGGGATGGATCCCCGGCTACTCCCTGTCCCGTACACCGGTGATGAATATCTTTCGCAAGTCGGTAGCACACAATCGGCTCTGGAAGCTGGGACTGCTGGCTGTAGAATTTGTGGCGGCCACTTTCCTCTTCGGCCTTTTGGCTATCACCGGTCTGCAATACCGGCACATGATAGGGCAGGATGCCGGATACAAAGCCGCCGGACTGTATTATGTCCCCATCGAGTCGCTGGATCAGCAGCAACTCCCTGTCGTGATCGAAAAGCTCAAGGCACTGCCCGAAGTGGAGGGCTACACGCTGACGACCGCCTTGCCGGCTTCTTCCGGCCAGAGTGGAGATAACCTTATCGACCCCGTTACGGATCGTGAGCTGATCAATGTGGCCGACCTCTTCTACGTGGACGAACACTATCTGAAGGTCTACGACATCAAGCTGCTCGAAGGGAAAAACTTCGACGCTGCCACCGAAAAGGACAGAGAGATCATGCTCAGCAAGAAAGCGGCTACCGAATTGGCTCGGCTGATGAATTGGAAAGACGGTGTCATCGGCAAGAATATCATCCTGACTTCCTTCGGGCGAGTGGTGATTCGCGGTGTGTACGACGATCTCATGCTCCGCCGTCAGCACCTGAGCCCTTACCCCGAAAAGCTCCCTTCCGCCATCGTCTATGGGGACGATTGGCTGCATTATCTGACGATCCGCCTTCGCCATGACGATGCCCGGCTCCTCCATCGCGTGAATGGCATCCTCTCCGAAGCCGATCCCTACAAGGAGACTTCTTTCCTCAGTGTGGAGATGGAGCTTCTCAGTCGCTTCGAGGCAGCCAAGACTTTTCGCAATACGATCCTCTTCGGCAGTGTCGTGGCTATCCTGATCGCTCTGATCGGGCTGGTCGGCTATGTGAATACGGAGGTCAATCGCCGTCGCAAGGAGCTGGCCATTCGCAAGATCAACGGAGCCGGAGAGGGCGACATCTTGCGACTCTTCCTCCGCTCCATTTTCCGGCTCAGCCTGCCGAGTGTGCTTGCCGGACTTTTCGTCGCTTATCTCTTCGGTCGGAACTGGCTGGAGAAGTTCAGCTATCGAATCGAATTGAACGGCCGGATTTTCCTCCTTGTAGGTCTGTTCGTCCTCTTGATTATTGCATTGGCCGTTGTCATCAACCTCCGGCGCATAGCTCGCCGCAACCCTGTCAATGAACTCCGATACGAATAAATACGGCGACAATCCGGCAAACGGCGGATTCATAGACCAGGCATTGTCCGGCTTGTCGCTCTTCCTTTCACCTCATAAAAACAAGTAAAACAATGATTGAAATCAGCAACCTCACCAAGGTTTTCAGAACAGAAGAAATAGAGACGGTAGCCCTCGATGGCGTATCGCTCAAAGTGGACAAAGGCGAATTTATCGCCATAATGGGGCCTTCGGGATGCGGTAAGTCCACTCTGCTCAATATCCTCGGCCTTCTCGACAATCCCACTTCCGGTATCTACAAGCTCGATGGGGCAGAAGTGGGCAACCTCCGGGAAAAAGACAGGACTGCCGTCCGTAAGGGCAATATCGGCTTCGTATTCCAGAGCTTCAACCTCATCGAAGAGATGACGGTAAGCGAGAACGTGGAGTTGCCGCTCGTCTATCTCGGTGTGAAGGCCTCCGAGCGGAAAGAGCGAGTGGAGGAGGCTCTGCGCAAGATGAGCATCAGCCACCGAGCCGGCCACTTCCCCAATCAGCTCTCCGGAGGACAACAGCAGCGCGTGGCTATCGCCCGTGCCGTGGTGGCCAATCCGAAGCTCATCCTCGCCGATGAACCTACGGGTAACCTCGACTCCAAAAACGGAGCCGATGTCATGGAACTGCTCAGAGGTCTCAATCGCGAAGGTGCAACCATCGTCATGGTGACGCACTCCGAGCACGATGCACGTAGTGCCGGCCGCATCATCAATCTGTTCGACGGTAAGATTCGCTAAGCTTCGGCTTCCTTTCGCCGGTCACTGCTCCCGATGTCTCCATTCGAATGGATTATAAGACCGCACGAACCCCTCCTGAAGTAAAGCATTGAGGAACCCCTAAGGAGTCTCTGTTGGGACCCCTTAGGGGTCTTGGTTGGGATCCCTTAGGGGTCTTGGTTGGGATCCCTTAGGGGTCTTGGTGGAGACTCCTTAGGGGTCTCGGTAGGGACTCCTTAGGAGTCTCGGAATAGCGGTGTACCCGACCGTCCCATATTAATGCAAAGGAGGTGTGCCATGATTATTGACACACCTCCTTCTTCATGCTATTTCTCTTCCGATCGATCCGGTTTATTGTACGAAGCGATGAGTGATTCCAGTTTGCCGATGAGCATATCCGACGGAATGTCGGCGCGTTCGCTCATCATTTTAATGGTGGCAACAGGAAGAATTACTTTGGCCATCGGAGAACGAAGGAGGGTGAACTTGGAACTGATCGTTGGCAAATCATCCATCAGTCGCGGATACCGCTGCAAGAGACTCTTCAGCTTCGTGTCCGGCCGAATGCCATCTTCTCCGACAGTATCGGATTCGCTTTCTTTCGATCCTTGTGCCGGACTTTGCTCTTCGTCCCAAGTAAGAAGTGTACGCGAGCCTTCAAGACTACGGATCCGTGTGCAGTCTTGCATCATTTCCATCACACCGCGGAAACGCCCGTCGGCGTCTCTGATGGCCACATAGACAATGTAGATGAAGACTCCGGGCTTATTGATCCAGAATTCTGCGCGATCCTGTTCGCCACGTCGGAACTTATCGATTATCTCCTCTACGATATGAACGCTCTTGGGCGGATGGCAGTTGCGTACTTCTCGGCCGATCACCCCCTTGCTTCTGGGGAATACTCTGTGCTTCGTGTCCGTATAGAAACAAACCAGCTCGTTTTCGTCCACGAACGAAATATCCACAGGGAGATGACGGAAAAGCAGATTGATCTGCTCCAAAGTCAGCTTTCCTTCGGCTACATCCAGTATCGCCTTGTCGTCTTGTCCGCCTGTCCCCATACCATGTTTGGCAAGTAAGGCTCCCAGTTCTGCCATAAATGATTGGCCGTGGGCTTCTTTTGATTGCTTGGCCGGTGCATCTAATTCCGGCATGTCGATAAGGAAGAAGCCTATTTCTCGATCGCCATGTTTCATTGCTTCGAACTCTTTGTCGGAAATGAGTTTCAGAGAGGTTGGATAAAGGATAAGCTCTTCTTTTTCCATCAGGTCACGCAGAACGATAGCCATCTCTTTGTATGCTGCAGGGAAGGAGTCGTAGTCTTTTTCGCGCAGTAGGCTCATGGCTTTGTTCATCTCGTCGCGGATATGATCGTCATAAGTCCACATCGTAGTGGAGGGGCGGTCGAATCCTTTCTGCTCCAGTGTTGAATAGAGTTGGTTTTGTTTGCGAGCAAAGTGTAGCTTATATCCCATAAGCGTCTCCATCAGTTCTATCCATGGATTGGGGATAAAAGTGCGCTCCAGTAGGGCATCCGCCTGATCGAGTAGTTCTTTGGCCTTATCGTTTTCGCGCAGATAGGCATCGATGGGGTGTCCGAAAGGTAAGTCGGGACGAATGGGATTTATCAGGCCTTCGAACAGCTGTAGCATTGTCCGTACGTCTTCGTTTTGGCATTCGTCCTGATCACGTTCTTTGAAGAGTTGCTCTGCTGCGGCAAACTCTTCGGGCGAGATGGAACCCACTTCTTTTTTCATACGCTCCTTGGCCTCTTCAAGTGTCAGATGACCTTCGCGATGAGCCTCTTTGATGTCGAGCATACGCTCCAACTTACTTTTGTCGAGGCTGTCAAAAGTTTCATTTGTTTTTATGACCTGCATGTTTTTTGAGCAATTAGTGATGAATAACAACCTCCTCGCAGCTTATCAAAAGCCTATTGTGGAGGTATATCCACTTTCGTAAATATAACAATCTCAGAATATATATTTGTTCTGGTTTTTCATCGAGGAAAAAAGTGCATATGCTCATTACGCCTCAAGCAGGATACGAGCCTGAAATGCTCCGATTGTGGTTTGTGTTTTGTGAAAAACAGGCGCGAGATTTTTTTCGTTTTGGTTTCACTTTTTTTCTTTTCCCACGCCAAAAGCAAAAAGTTCACGTGCCACACTTTTAGGTGTCATAAACCCGAAAATTTAGGCGTGTGAACCCAATCGGATAGGGATGATACATCCTATGGCTGAATCGGAAGTGAATATGGTGCAAAAAAAGAGGGACAGTGCACGAATTTGGCACTGTCCCTCGAAAAGAGATGATTAAGATTCCTTCTCTATCGGGTTATTAAGCCTCGAAAGAAGGAAATTTAATTAGAGTTCCCAGATTTCTTTGTCATCGGGGATGTGAATGCTTGAATTCAACGGTGCGATGCGTGAAATGTTGAGGAGGTGCTTGTAAGTGAAGTTCTCGGAGATAGAGTTATTACCCCATGATCCGCATCCGAGCGTATTGGTTACGGCAAGGCCGTTTTGGATGTGACCGCCTGCTGTAGTGGCACTCGGAGCATTCACTACGATACGAGATACCGTCAGCTCTGATCCTGCGAGGATGATGTGTGCCTGATTGTTGGAGTGGATAGCACAAGTGTGGCCGTTACCTTCGTTGGCGAGGTTCGTACGTGCGATTTCTACACCTTCTTCGAAGTGCTTGTAGCTGAGGGCGCACATTACGGGACACATCTTTTCCTTACAGATAACGTCTTCTGCTCCTACGCCGCGAGCTTCAACAACGAGAATACGGGTACCCTCGGGGATATTGATGTTTGCTTTCTTGGCAATGAAGGCAACGCTCTGACCTACTACATCTTTCGCGATGGCTCCATTTTCGAAGATAGCTGCACGAGCACGATCTCCTTCGGCTTCGTCACAGAAATATGCACCGTGGTTGCGGAATGCTGTGAAAACTGCTTCCTTGTCAGCCTCGTTGTAGATGATGCTCTGTTCGCCTGAGCAGATGATACCGTTGTCGAAAGCACGACCGGTGATGATTTTTTCTGCAGCAGCTTCGAAATCGATGTTGCTATCCACGATCACCTGAACGTTACCGGCTCCAACACCGAAAGAAGGCTTTCCTGAAGAATATGCAGACTTCACCATGCCCATACCACCCGTAGCAACTACTACGTCTACGGCGCCCATGAGTTCCTGCGTCTTCTCGATGCTGGGTTCTTCGATGATCTGAACCATACCTTCCGGTACGTTGAACGGAGCGATAGCTTCTTTGATCAGACGAACTGCGTGTGCAGAGCATTTTTTAGATCTGGGGTGGGGGGCAATAATGATGGCATTGCAAGTCTTAAGAGCAAAGATGATATTGCTCATCGGAGTAACGATCGGGTTGGTCGTCGGCGTTACGGCTCCTACAACTCCGATAGGCTTTGCGATCTCGATCATACCGGTACGCTCGTCTATATTGAGGATACCAACCGATTTTTTATTGTGGAGGTTGTACCAAACACCTTTGGATTTGCCTTGATTCTTGGCCACTTTGTGTTCGTAAACGCCCATGCCGGTTTCGTCTACTGCTTCGCGAGCCAGAATAGCTGCATTTTCATAAATAACTTTTGCTGCAGCTCGGCAAATGTTGTCAACTGCTTCTTGGTTATGGGTAGCTTGATACTCCTTCTGAGCCTTGCGCGCAAGGCTCACCATTTCTTTGATTTCCATTGGAAAAAATTTTATTGATGTGGTTTTTGATTAGTCTTCTGTAGCCTTGGCCAAGAATATAATAGTCGTATATCTTTTGGCTTCAGGCAGATTTTTGGGTGATAGCAGACCTTTATCGGCCGGTCTTGCTATCACCCTCGATTTGTGGCTTTTTCTCGGTTTTTGTCTTTATTCGAAAAAAGAACCTTTATGTGTTTAGTAGAGTCTTCTGTAGATACCTTCGATCTCATCTACAGTAAGCTCTACGTAGTTGTTGGCGAGCAATCTTTGCTGTGTCTTAAGCACTGATTCCGCAAAGCCTCTTACCTCTTCGTCCTTCATGCCGTATTCGTGCAAAGGTTTCTTGGTAAGAAGGCATCCGAGAAGTTCATCCAGCTTCGGATATACGTATTCGGGCTGGCAGTTCAGTATCTTGGAGAGCTTCCAGTTGAGTTCGACTATATAGCCGAAAGGATTCTTCTTTTGGTATACTTTGAATACCTCTGTGAAGAACTGATAGTTTGCTTCTCCATGCGGCACGTGATAGTTGCCTCCCAACGGGTAGGATAGTGCGTGGACGGCTCCTACTCCTGCATTTCCGAAGGCTATACCGGCATAGTTGCTGGCCATGATCATTTCTCCCAGCTTTTCGAAGCGGTATTCAGGGCCGTGTTCGGCGATTTTCTTGAATACTTCCAGGATAATGTCCCAAGCCGCCTCACTGAACAGACGAGAATATGGACTGGCTTTAGGAGATACGTATGACTCGATGGCATGGATAAGAGCATCGATTGCACTGCATGCGTAGAAGTGGAAAGGCAAGCTCTTCAGAAGTTCAGGTATGATGATGGCATGGTCTGCAACAATGGCATCGTCAGCCAATCCCATTTTGGTGTGACGGCTTTTGATTTCTGCGATAGAAATGTTCGTCACCTCGCTACCCGTTCCGCATGTTGTGGGCACAATGATCAGTTCTTTCTCTTTGATAAGAGGTATTTTGCGGTCGAATGCATCGAGTACATCATTTAATCCTTTCAGAACGAAAAGTTTAGAGATGTCAATAACCGTACCTCCTCCGATACCGATTACGCGGTCGAACTGGATATTACGGATGTCTGCCAAGATGTTATTCATCATTTCGTCAGAAGGCTCGCCTTGCCCATATTTCTCCTGCATAACAAAATGGCAGGGGAGCTGGCATGCCTTCATATACGGTTCATAGATGAACTCGTTGGTAATTACCAAGTCGCGTTCTCCAAGACAGAATTCCTTGGCAAATTCTGCAAAAGTGTCAAAGTGATGTGTTACACTCTTGAGTTTGAAAAGTTGCATAATAGTATTATTGGTTTTTGGAATAATCCTAAACTTTTTTTCTTCTCTTCTTATCCGAAACGTTTGCGGAGATGTTCCGTTAGTTCCTCTCTGAAATCAGGGTGGGCTATGGCGATAAGAGCTTCTGCTCGCTGGCGCAAACTCTTTCCTTTGAGTTGTGCTATACCGTATTCGGTTACAACGTAATCGACTTCGTTGCGGAGGGTTGTTACAGCAGCTCCCTCTGCAATTATAGGTACAATTCGAGATGCAGTACCGTTTTTGGCTGTTGAGGGAATTGCCATGATGCTTTTGCCGTTTTTAGACCATGATGCTCCACGAACATAATCTACTTGACCGCCGGTTCCGCTGAATTGCTTGCTTCCTATACATTCGGACACGACTTGTCCCATAAGATCGATTTCGATACAGCTATTGATGCTGACCATATTATCATTTTGAGCGATTACTCGCGGATCATTGACGTAATCTACCGGATAAAGTTCTACATCGGGATTTTTGTCGATGAAATGATATACGTCTTCGCTTCCCATTAAGAAGGTTGCGACCATCTTTCCGGGGTGAAGTGTCTTTTTCTTTCCTGTAATTACTCCACTGCGAACTAATTCGACAACACCATCGGAGAACATCTCGGTATGGATCCCCAGATCTTTTTTGTCCTTGAGGAATAACAGGGCTGCATCAGGAATCGCGCCGATACCGAGTTGGAGTGTGGCACCATCTTCAATAAGCTCGGCACAATTACGCCCGATAGCTTCTTCTACTTCTCCGATTTTGGGCTTTGCAAGAGAATAGATAGGGTAGTCTGCCATCACGATGTAATCCAACTTCGATATGTGAATCAAGTTGTCGCCATGTACATATGGCATTTGACGGTTGATTTCCCCTATAACTAAATGGGCGCTTTCTGCTGCCGGTTTGCTATAATCGCAAGATACTCCAAAACTACAGTAACCATTCTCATCAGGCATTGAAAGCTGAACGATGGCGACATCTATGTGAAGGATGTCTTTGCGAATCATTGATGGCACTTCATAAAAGAATACCGGAATGAAGTCGGCTCTATTTTCCTCAACTGCTTTACGAGAATTACCACCTACAAAATTGGTTATGTGTCGGAAGTGAGGGGCCATTTCAGGTGCCATATATTTTCCTTCGCCGAGACAAAGCATGTGATAAATTTCGACATTCTGGAAAAGGTCGGCCTGTTGTACCAGTGCATCAACACAACTCTGAGGAACTCCGGCAGCATGTGACAAAGCTACCCGTTCTCCATTTTTGATATGTTTTACGGCTTCTTCGGCCGAAACAATTCGGGAGGCATATTCCGCTAATACGTCTTTCATAAAAGCTATTTGGGTTTTCTCAAAATATTCTTGGCTTGTTCTAACAGATCATCGCTAACACTATTTTCAAGAATGACATCGATGTTGTCATCTTTGAAGTATTCGCGTATCATGGCTTGAACGATTTTTTCTACTGTCTCATGTGCTGCCGGACAGAATCGGCATGCTCCGGAAAACCGCACAAAAACGGTCTTATCCTTGATTTGAGATAAAGATAAGTCGCCCCCGTGACTGCGCAGTAGCGGACTGATCCGCTCGCGCAGTACGAGTTCGACTATTTCTTCTGTCATTGTATCCGGTTTCACGGTTGCGTTATAATCCGTCTTCTAAATACATCAAACAGATAAGTGAAGGAGAGCCGATTACTTATCGAGTGATTCGTCGATATGAGCAATCGCCCGTGCAAGCTTTTTCTTGCCCTCAAGATCTCCCTGACGAGCGATCATGATTCTCTGAGCTTGAGGAGATCCGGCTCCGTGCATAGACTCGGTTCGATAACCGACGGCAGCTGTTCCCAGCGTGATATTCTCTATCAAACGCAGAACACGCATACGGTTTTCTGTCGATTTGCCTGTTGCCCCTGCAAGATATTTCTTTACGATCGGGCCTATTTCCGGATGGCGGAAGTCTTGTTGAGAAGGCATGGTTACCATCAAACCTCCTGCAATATCTTCTGCCAAGCGAGCTATTTCATAAGGAAGGCGGGTGATATTTTGCTTACAAACATTAGCTAACAGCAAATCGATCATATAGTTGCCGGCTTTCATCTGAGTTCCCTCTGAAGAGCATGCAATACCGCAAGCATAAAGGGTTTCATTCAGGTGGATCATCTCAATGAGTTTATCCTTAATGTGAGATGCCTTAGGAACTCCATTGTAGTCTGCTGCGAGAGCAGCTGCACCGATAAGTACATCACCAACACCTACTTTACATCCTCCATAAGACTGACGGTGGTATCCGGCGAAACGTTCTACCATCATACCTGCAAACTGGTATTCTTTGCACATGAACACGCGGTCATTGGGCACGAATACGCGGTCGAATACAACAAGAGCTTCATGTCCGCCGAATTCAGAGTTGCCGAGGTCAATGTCTGCCCCTTCTTCCATTTTGCGAGTGTCGCATGACTGGCGGCCATAGATCATAATAACGCCCTCTGCATCACTGGGAACGGCAAAAGAAACGGCATAGTCAGCATCAGCTTCGCGCATAGCGATCGTAGGCATGATCAGATGCTCGTGCGAATTGACTGCTCCGGTTTGGTGTGCCTTTGCACCGGAAACGACGATCCCATCTTCACGAACTTCAACAATGTGCAGATAAAGATCCGGATCGGCTTGTTCTGAGGGAGATAAACCGCGATCCCCTTTGGGGTCTGTCATGGCTCCATCTACGACCAAGTCGTTGTCTTGTACATATTTCATGTACTCGATGAAACGCTTGTGATAAGTGGTACCCAGAGCTTGATCCATTTCGTAAGTAGTAGAATAGATGGCATTGAATGCATCCATTCCCACACAACGCTGGAAGCATGAAGCTGTTTTTTGTCCCATGAGACGCTGCATCTTCACTTTGTCTTTCAGATCCTCTGTGCTCTGATGTAGATGGCAGAAACGATTCACTTGCTTACCAGTCAAGTTTGAAGTTGCTGTCATTAAATGCTTGTATTCGTCCATCTCAGCAAGCTTATAAGTCATAGCTACTGAATTCATTGAGGGACGAATCATGGGATGATCTACAGGGTTTTCGATCCTTTCACCCATGAAGTAAACCTTCAGATTAAGTTTCCGAAGACTTTCTACGTACTGTTCGCTAGTCATCATAGTTTCTTTGCTCTTTAAGTGATAAAACTTTCGCTTTATTTCTGTTTTTAGTCGATTCTAATGTGTTTCAGGCTCTTCGAGGAAAAGTTTTAGATTCCTTGTAGGCCAGGACTGGGGTTCTTTTTCTGGTTTACAGGTGTTAGAGCGGTTAGAAGAGGAAATTTCCAGTGTTTGAATTGGCTCTGATATGCCGAAAAATACGAAAAAAGTCGAAAAGAATCAATATCCTCCGACAATCAACGTGAATACAACAATCAAAAGTAACACAGACTCTTCTTTATCTCTAATCCCTGAGATCCAGAGAGAACGCTTGTAATGGCAGGTCTTCTGACTTATTCAAGGCTTCGCTGCCTTCCCATACGATTCTGTATAGTGGCTTTCTCGTGGCAAAACCCTTACATCTGAACTTACAGCTGAGGGTACAGTCCCAGAATTTCACTGGGTTCCCTTTTCATTCTACACTCCATGAACCGGTGTAGAAAACCATTGACACGGCAAAGATATTCATTATATCTATACTAGTGCGGAAAATTGAAGAAAAAAATATGGATTTGTTTGAGGATATCTTTCAGTATACGTCATTAAGGCTAATCGGGTGTGAAATGTCGCTGATGCTTTATGTGTTCGTGTGTAAATAAAAACTGAGGCTGTCTCATGGCGAGACAGCCTCCGCTTCATTTATTTGTGGGGATATTTGAGATTATTCCGCTGCAGTCATTACTACAATACGATTCCAAGCGTTCTCTTCATAGATTTGCTCTGATGAGCCCTTCCATTCAATTGTAATGCGATCCGCAGAAACGCCATACTTTTCAAGCATCTTGGCTACCGCTTTTGCACGACGCTCTGAGAGCTTCATGTTATAGGCCGCAGTACCGGTCTTTTCGTCAGCGTAACCTACTACCTTGATCGGTGCGTTGTTGGTCTTCGCATATTCAGCTGTATTGTAAACATTGATTTCTTGATTACGATCAATCTTTGCACTATTGATACGGAAGTAAACCACATTGTCAACGACTACACGAGTAACTGTAGGCTGTGTAGGCTCAGGGCATTCAGGGCATGAAACAGGACGACGGCTCAACTCTTCCACCTGACCGCGAAGTGAGTTGATTTGGTTGTTCAGGTCATTGACCAAAGCATAGTCCATAGGAACAATTTCTGTCCACTCTGTCTTGCCCAGGTTGAATGTAAGACCTGCTGTAGCCATTACAGGGAAGTCTGCTTTTCCTCTCTTAGTCCCGATAAAGTTCATCTTTCCGGCAAAAGCTTGGCCTTCGATATTGAAGTCTACAACTCTGGAGAGACGGAATTTCATCATCAAACCGACATTAACTGTTCCGGTTATATCATCTTTACTTCCTACTTTTTCACCATTAGCGTTTTCGCTATGGAATTTATCACCAAATCCTATACCTGCCCACGGGATGATATGGAAGACACGATTGGGACGGTATACACCGAAATAGTTCGTCAGATCGAACATGAAGTCGAGGTGGGCATTTCCAAAGTAGTTGTGGTTACGCTCCTTGCTTCCTTGCGGGAATCCATAGATGTCAAATCCTGTGAATTGGAGACGAGTACCGAAATAAGGCTCATGCCATTTGCCGATACTGAAAGTAGGAACGATACTTAGACGATCTACAAAGTCTACATCATTATTCCATCCCGAGAGAGCCATGCCTGCTCCACCTGCAATGTCAATGAACCAATGATCGGAGGCCTTATCACGTTGGAATGCGGTGTGCATCCCTGCTTTGTTCTGTGTAGTAGCTTCTTGGGCTGTTGCACTGAATGTGCATGCGAGACCCGCAAGTGCTAATAATAAAGATTTAGCTTTCATAATTCTGTATGTCATTTTATATTATCCAACAAAAGTCTCAGATGAATTACTTGGAGCGAACGATTACAACACGATTCCAAGCTTTCTTGCTGAACGGTTGCGTAGAGTCGCCCTTCCATTCTACAGAGATTAATTCGGAAGGCACACCATATTTACCTGTCAGAACATCAACAACGGCTTTAGCCCGACGCTCAGACAATTTCTCGTTGTACTGAGTATTACCCGTAGGATCAGCATAACCAACAACGGTAATCGGCTCGTTAGTTTCTTTTACAAACTGAGCTACGTCATACAGGTTGATCAATTGATCTTTGTCCACAACGTGGCTGTCGAAACGGAATAGTACAGCTTTTTCCGTCAGTATATTTTCTGTCTTAGTAACAGGGGTTACTTCAGGACATTCGGGGCATGATACAGGACGTTTTGAGAGTTCTTCGACCTCGCTGCGCAAACGGTTAATCTGACCATTCAGATCATTGATAAGCGCGTAGTCCATTGGCTCAATGGCATTGAAGCCTACAGCTCCCAGGCGGAAATTAAGACCTGCTGTAGCCATCCCCTGTAATCCATTGTAATAACGTCCTGCGGGATCTTCGAATACGGGAGTTTTCTTGGCATTGTATGCGCGACTTAGATTGAGATTGGAGTGAGCTGCTTGTGCTTCGATCACAAAGTCTACTCGCTTTCCTAATCTGAAAGCCATCATAACTCCTACATTCGCTGTCAGTGATTCCACATTGTCTTTGCTCCATTCGCTACCGATGAATTTGTGTTGGTAGCCAACACCTACCCATGGAATTAAATGGAAGAAACGATTTTCGCGATATGGTGCAAAGTAGTTAACCACATCAAACATAAAGTCGAAGTGAGCTGCACCAAAATTGGTGTTGATTTCTTGTTCGCCATTTTTTCCGAGGAAAGTGTGGGCTTGACCTCCGTTAATTTGCAAACGAGTTGCAAAGAAAGGGCTGTGATACTTTCCGACAGAAAGAGAACCTATGGCACCTAAGCGGTCCATGAGGTCTTTGTTGTTGTTGTCATTGAGGAACTGTGCTGCAACACCGCCTTGCAGTGTTACAAACCAATTGCTGCCTGCTTTATTGCGAGCAAAAGCAACATTCTTAGCGGGTAACTGACCCGTTGCCGGTACAGTATTCTCCTGTGCACTTGCGTTCAGTGCAATTGCTCCAACCAATGTGAGCATTAAGTACTTTACCTTCATAGTTTTACTTTTCTAAGTGTATTTTTATACGTTTACCAATAGCCTATTCGCTACACAAATGTAATGTAAGAAATTTGAACAGCCAAATAATTAGGAGAGAAAAGCGTTAGTTCTCCTCTCAAAAAGCCATTGATCAAAAACAAATAACAGTCCTTTTTTATTTATAGAGTATTATTATAAAACGCTTGGGAGAAATAATTCCTTCGGCGAATCTCGTAGAGCTTTTCATGTGGTGTACCTGCAGAGCTGCAAAGAAGATTCTCCGGTAATTTTTTCCCTGTATGCATAATTACTTCGTAAGCAGAGAGTTATTCTTTTTTCTCTTTCAGATACTCTTTTATAACTCCTATTTGTACATCTTTTAGAATTACATGTCCATGATTATCAAGTAGATAGATCGTTGGTGAGGCTTTGATGTCATACAGTTGTCGATCTGTGATACTGCTATCGCTATTGATTCCTACTTCCACGAAATCGGGAAAACCGGACAAACCGGCCACCCATGCATTTTTATCATTATCCGGATATATGAATAAAATACTTAGTTGTTTGGATTCTACCAAATTACGCAACCAATCATCCTGATGCAGTTGGCGAATCAGCTCGGAACATGTATGGCATCCCGGCTCATAAAAGACGAGTATGGTGTTGAGCGTAAATCTGCTGCTGAGGCGATGTAAACTGCCATTGCTCTGTTCGTAGATAAAATCCTCGGCCTTTGTGCCGATTCGATTGCGCAGCATCAGCTCGTATCGCTCTTTCAGTCGTATTCGTTCTGCAAAGGACACCTTTGGCGACTTCATCAAGAAAGCCACAGCCGGAATATAATATTCCTCGTTGAGCATGGGAGAATTAGGCTCGTAGAGATACTTCTTGTAGAATTTTATGAATAACTCCAGCAGTGCTCCGGAAGATTTTTCCAGTGGATAGATAATCGAGGATTTGACTTCATCTACAGGAAGTGCTATGGCTACTCCGAGAAAGTTGGCGATGCTAACTTCCATATTTTGAGGTTTCTCCAAGTAGGCAGAATCCATGAAGTTGAATTCATCCCAATAATGTTTTACGAAATATAAGGCTCGTTCCCGAGGACTTGTTATAGAAAGTGGTATCTCCGGCAAAGGGAAAGCAAGTTCCGGTTCTTGAACTGAAACATTTGAAGTAATGCTATCCGTGGGTTGCTCTATTTTGTTAGGCTGCTGGCTGCATGACGCTGCAAATGAAGTAATGGAGCCGAATAATGCTACCATACCTATTGTCATACAAAATCTACGATACATAACTGGATACATTTTTTAGTTAGGTGAAATGAATGACTGACACTTATGAAATGGCAGCCCATCGAACATAGGCAAAATCCATTTTATGGGGTAGAAGAGCCGAATGGGGAGTAATGCGTATCGCCACACGATGTAAACCCGGATTCTTCAGGCTGCAATTCACTTTATACTTCTGCCATCTGTTGTCTGCCGATTGTTCGGACAGATTGAGAGGAATCGTTTGGACCAAAGAAACTCCCCCTTGATTGTCGTCGGAAATTACAACCAACTCGACATTTAACTCGGCTGATAAATTGCCTTTTTCTATCTCTATCTCAAGGGTTTGCATGGTATGATTGTCTTGGAGGCAAAGACCGAATCCGGTGGCAGCAACTCGTACGACTCGCATCTCATCCCAATGTGTCGCAGTTTGTTGCTTCCAGTCTGCAATTTCCGAAGCCAAAGCGAAGGAAGAGGCACTGATCGAACGGTGGCGTTGAGCAAGAGGTCCGTAGAACTTATCATAATAGTCGTCCAGCATTCTCTTCATTGTGAAGTGTGGAGCTATGTACATCATTGATCGGCGTATATATAGTATCCAACCTTCGGAGTAACTTTTGTCCTCTTTGTCATAATAGAGAGGAATGATCTCTCTCTCAAGAATGTCATATAAGGAAAGAGCATCGAGTTTGTCCTGCATTTGTTGATCGCGATAAGTCGGTTTGTCGGTCAGTGCCCAGCCGGCATTTGGTCGATAACCTTCGTACCACCATCCATCTTGTACGGAGAAGTTCAGTACACCGTTCATTTCAGCCTTTTGTCCGGATGTCCCCGATGCTTCGAGCGGTCGGGTAGGGGTGTTGAGCCACACATCGACGCCGGCAATCAGTTTGGAAGCCAGATGCATGTCGTAGTTTTCCAAGAAAATGATTTTGCCTCGGAATTCGGGACGGCGGCTGATTTCCGTAATGTGTTTGATAAGCCCTTGTCCTCCTCCGTCGGCCGGATGTGCTTTGCCTGCGTAAAGGAATCGTACGGGGCGTTCGGGATTATTGACCAGACGTGATAGCCTTTCTAAATCCGTAAAGAGCAGATGCGCCCTTTTATAGGTAGCAAATCTGCGAGCGAAACCGATTAGGAGTGTATTGGGTTCGATACCGTCCAGGCCATCGGGGAAACAGATCGGATCCTCATTGTGTCGAAGCCATCGTTTGCGATAGTCATGCGCTATGTAATGGAGCAGATTCTCTTTGAGTTGTGAGCGCAGTTCCCATATTTCTTCGGACGGGATTTGCTCTATTATTTCCCAAGCGGATTCTTCAGCCTGACGGCTGAGAAAATCCGTGCCAAGATGCTGTTCATAGAACCTCTGACTCTCCGGAGAAGCCCAGGTCGGAAGGTGTACGCCATTGGTGACATGACCTACATGCAGCTCTTCGGCAAAGAAGCCGGGCCATACGGGAGCGAACATCCTTCGCGAGACTACTCCATGCAGATAGCTGACTCCATTGGCCTCCTGACAGGTGTTGAGTGCAAAGACACTCATGGAGAACTTTTCGTTCGAGCCCGGTGTCGTTCGTCCCATGTCGATGAACTCCTGCCAGCTGATGCCAAGTCTGCGAGGAAAATGTCCCATGTAACGCCCCAAAAGCTCTTCATCGAAGTAGTCATGCCCTGCCGGTACAGGGGTGTGAACCGTGTAGAGCGAGGAGGAACGAACAGCTTCAAGGGCAATATCGAAACTCAATCCCCTTTGTTCCACATAGTCGGCCAGACGTTGAGCATTGATCAGTGCTGCATGACCTTCATTCATGTGGTAGATATCTTTCTTGATGCCCAAACGCTGCAGCAGGAGGATGCCACCGATGCCGAGCAGGTATTCCTGCTTCATTCGATTCTCCCAATCTCCTCCGTATAGATTGTGAGTGATCTGACGGTCGGCCTCACTGTTTTTGTCGAGATCGGTATCAATCAGAAAAAGATCTATCCGTCCCACCTTGACCTGCCATACATGGCAGTACACCGTGTGATCAGAGAAAGGTACTTCCAATACGATCTGGTATCCACTCTCATCCTTCACGGGCCGTATAGGAAGAAGATGAAAGTCTTGAGCATCGTAAGTGGCCAGCTGCTGACCGTCTGCACTGATTCGTTGGTCGAAATAGCCGTATCGATAGAGAAAGCCTACTGCCGTAAGGGGTACATTGCTGTCACTTGCTTCTTTCAGGTAGTCTCCCGCCAATACACCCAATCCACCGGAATATATCTTCAATACATGAGTAAGGCCGTATTCCATGCTGAAATAGGCTATACTCGGTCGATCGGTTTGTCCCGCGGACGACATATATTTTTGCCATGTACTGTGAACATTGTCCAGCTCTTGCATCCATTCTGTATCGTTGAGGAGGGTATCGATACGATTGAGCGAGAGGGAGCGGAGCATTTTGATCGGATTGCCGTCCGTTTCGAACCAGAGATCCGGATCCATGCGCTCGAAAAGGTTTGTAGCCTGCGGATTCCACGACCACCAAAGATTATAGGCCAACTCCTCCGCCTTCTTGAGTTTTTCGGGAAGTTCTACACATGTGAATACTTCTTTCCAAACGGGGGCATTATTTTTTTTCTGAACTATCATTTTCTTGCTATGCTGTATGCTTTATCGTATGGCTGCATTTTGCTGAGGCCATACGCTAAAAACATTTCAAAGGTATGTATTTGTTTGGATAAGCTTTTCCCTATCATATATTATCGCCGCTCGTCTAACCTCTATCATCGAGTATCGTATCATCTGCCAGCAACTCGGTTAGAAGTTCCCGACGGTATTCTGGTGGTAGAAACTTCTTGTCAGGCGGACAGTTGGGGTAAGCCTGAACGTACAAGAAAATTATCATTTGTGGGACCAAAAAACGTGGTGCGGCAATTTTTTGCTTTTGGTTCGGGGAAAAATAATTTCTCGAACCAAAACGAAAAAAAACTCGCGCGTAAATTTTCAAAAACACGAACCATAATCTCAGCTCTTTTGGTTCGTAAAATCTTTTTGGCCAAAATCTTTCGGAAAAAAACAAGGTAAGCCTCATCATCTTTCTTGTTGTGGAAATCCGTGTCGGCATGGAGTTTTACACCGGTTTTCCTGTCGGCCTCTTCCATCAATACCGATGGAAGCAATTCGCAGGGTCTGCAAGTTTGAACCGGATACTTTATTTTTGTTCTCATTACGAAACTATTTTCGGACAGCGATATGAGCCAAAAGCCTACAAACGATCGGAAAATCATCCTCATTACCGGCGGACAACGTTCGGGCAAAAGTCTCTATGCCGAGCAGATGGCACTAGCGCTGTCCGCTCATCCTATCTACCTGGCTACGGCGAGGATTTGGGATGATGAGTTCGCTCAGCGAGTGGCAGTACACCGTGAGAGACGAGGCTCTGAGTGGACCAATATGGAGGAAGAGAAGGTGCTGAGTCGCCACAATCCGCTCGGAGAAGTGATTTTGATCGATTGTCTGACGCTTTGGGCTACTAATTATTTCTTTGACAACGACTCCGATGTGGAGCTTGCATATGCGGCTCTCTGTGCAGAGTTCGATTCCTTTACATCGCATTCGGGTACGTTCATCTTCGTTACCAATGAGATCGGATTGGGAGGAGTGGCAGAGAACGCTGTCCAGAGGCATTTTGCCGATCTGCTGGGCAGGCTCAATCAGTACGTAGCTGCACGGGCCGATCGTGTCGTCTTGATGATCAGCGGCATTCCCATGGTCATTAAAGGGGACTAAAAACCGTGCCTGTCGAGAGTAATATAATAAGGAAAGGAAACGATACTGCCGGATGAAAACATTCAATATCAAAAGCCCCGATCAAGCTATCCGTCAAGCCCTGATCGATCGGATCGACAACCTGGCGAAGCCTGAGGGTTCGTTGGGAATGCTCGAGGAACTTGCCCTGCAAATCGGGCTTATACAGCAGACCCTATCTCCTCGACTCCGTAATCCTCACAACATAATCTTTGCCGCGGATCATGGTATTGCCGACGAAGGAGTCAGCTTTTCGCCCAAGGAGGTCACTTGGCAGGTAATCAATAATTTTCTCGGTGGCGGTGCCGGTATCAATTTCCTCTGCCGTCAGCATGGATTCGAACTCGTGCTGGTGGATGGAGGTATCGACTTCGATTTTCCCGAAGGATTGGACATTATCGACCGTAAGGTGCGGAAAGGTACGCGAAACTATTTGTACGAAGCGGCACTGACCGGAGAAGAGATGGAGCAAGCTGTGACAGCCGGAGCGGAAGTCGTTAGCGACTGTCATCACCGAGGCTGCAATGTGGTGAGCTTCGGTGAGATGGGGGTGGCCAATACTTCCACCTCTTCCATGTGGATGAGCTTCCTCACCGGAATCGACCTGAAAGATTGTGTGGGTGCCGGTAGCGGGTTGGATTCGGAGGGAGTCAGACATAAGTATAACATCCTTAAACAGGCCAAAGAAAACTATAAAGGCAACGGATCGACCGAGGACGTCATCACTTATTTTGGAGGATTGGAGATGCTAATGGCCGTTGGGGGAATGCTTCAGGCGGCAGAGTTGGGGATGCTGATCATCGTGGATGGATTCATCATGACCAATTGCCTCCTTGCTGCATCGCAGTTCTATCCCGAAGTCTGCGACTATGCCGTATTCGGTCACTGCGGCGACGAATCGGGGCATGCACGCCTGCTGGAGTATATGAAGGCCAAACCTCTTCTGAATCTGGGGCTTCGCTTGGGAGAAGGTTCCGGAGCGGTGTGCTCATACCCCATCATAGTATCGGCCGTCAGCATGATCAACGAAATGCATACTTTTGCTCAAGCGGCTGTGACTAAGTATTTCTAAAAGTTCATGAAGGAAAAGCAGGCAAAACCATATCAGCGAATATTGGCAGCATTTATGCTGCTCACACGCTTACCGCTGTGGCGTTTGGTGAGTGTCCCTGATGCTGCTTTCAAGCGCGCCACCGATTATTGGAGTCTGGTGGGTTGGCTTACGGGAGGACTGATGGTTCTAATCTGCCACTTGGGACTACTGATCGACCTCCCTGTCACTATGGTCGTTTCCCTTGCACTCCTCTCTCGCGTTCTCTTTACAGGGGCTTTCCATGAGGATGGATTGGGTGATTTCTTCGATGGATTCGGTGCAGGGCGAACCAAGGAGCGCATCTTGGCTATCATGAAAGATTCGCATACGGGTACTTATGGTATTCTGTCCTTCATCTTTTACTTCATGATAGGGATCTATTCTCTGTCTTCTCTCCCTCCGATCCTGACGCTTGTCGCATTAGGTGTGGGCGATCCTCTGTGCAAATTGGTGGCCTCCCAGCTCATCAATACGCTTCCCTACGCCCGTTCCGAGGACGAGAGTAAGGTGCAAGCCATATACAGTCCGATGGGTGTCTTGGCTTTTTGGGTCTCATTCTCTGCCGGAGCTTTGCCCTTGGCCCTCTTTCTTCCACTCCCTTATTGGCCGGCAGTTTTGATCCCCATTTTGGCTTTCCTCTTGCTGCGCGGTCTTATGAAGCGGAAGATAGGCGGTTATACAGGCGATTGCTGCGGAGCTACTTTTCTTCTCTGTGAGCTGTCTTTTTGGGTAGGAATGCTTATTATGAATAGGATCATAGAATTGTAAGATGCAGATTACTCTCATCCGCCACACGACTCCGGATGTCCCTGCCGGAATATGCTACGGGCAATCCGATGTACCCCTACGGGCTTCCTTTGAAGAAGAGGCCGAGGTCGTACGCCGCCGGCTATCGGGGATGGACTTCGATGCTGTCTATACGAGTCCGCTCAGCCGCTGTGTCCGTTTGGCTCATTTTTGCGGTTATCCTGATGCCATACAAGACGGACGACTGATGGAGATTAATTTCGGTTTGTGGGAGATGCAGCGATATGACCATATCGACGATCCTCGCCTACAAGATTATTACGCGGATTATCTACGAACACCTGCAACAGGGGGCGAGAGTTTCGTCATGCAGCTGGAACGCGTAAGCAATTTTCTGGAAGAGGTGACTGCGATGCCGTTCGGGCATATAGCTATCTTCACGCATGGGGGAACTATTCTCTGTGCTCAGGTTTATGCGGGCTTATATGAGCTTGAGACTTGCTTCGAGCACCAAACACCCTATGGGGGCATCGTTATGCTGGTCGTTTCTGATAAAAAATAATGAGGCGGAATATACTGGCGGCCCAATTATTGGTACCTTTACCTCCGATAAAAGCATCAACATGAACTCATCCATCGGCATATTCGACTCCGGTTATGGAGGACTTACCATCTTGAGTGAGATCCGCAGACTCATGCCGGAGTACAACTTTGTTTACTTGGGCGATAATGCCCGCTCTCCCTATGGCAACCGCTCTTATGAAGTAGTTTACAAATTCACGCTACAGGCTGTGAGAAAGCTCTTTGAACTCGGTTGTCCGCTAGTCATTCTCGCTTGTAATACGGCATCGGCAAAAGCCTTGCGAACCATTCAGCAACGCGATCTGCCCAATATGGAGGATCCCACCCGTCGTGTCCTCGGTATCATCCGCCCTACGGTTGAAGCCGTAGATGAGATCACAAGGACTAAGCACGTAGGTGTTTTGGCCACACAAGGTACAGTTAGTTCGCATAGCTACCAGCTCGAAATCGCAAAATTGTTCCCCGAAATATCAGTCACCGAAGAGGCGTGTCCGATGTGGGTACCACTCGTGGAAACGGGCGAAAGTGACAGCCCGGGGGCTGACTATTTCATTCGCAAGCATCTGGACAGTATCATTGCCAAGGATGATACCATCGATACGATTATATTGGCGTGCACACATTATCCTCTATTGCGTCCTAAGATGAAGCGTTTGCTTACGCCTACTATCAAGCTCATAGCACAAGGTGAACTTGTGGCGCATTCTTTGAAAGACTATCTCAGTCGCCACCCCGAAATGGACAGACGCATTGAGAAGGGTGGCAAAACATCCTACTACACCACGGAGAGTCCGGACAAGTTTGGAGAATTGGCATCTCTTTTCCTTAAGGAGGAAGTGGAGGCTGAGCATGTAACCATTGATTGAATCATATCAGCAACATTATGAATAGAAGACAGTATCTTATAGCATTGGTCATAGCCGCCATCTTTTCGGCTTGTGGCACCAAAGCCAATACCCAAGGACGTCAGGAGAGTCTTGACGGCAAATGGGAGGTGAAGCTTTCAGAAACAGAAGACAATTCTTCGACTGAGAATGTGAAAATGACATTGGAGTTTAACCTCGCTGAAAAGCGATTCGGGGGCGAAGGCATCTGTAATACGTATGGAGGAGATATTGAAACTCTCAATTCGTCCAAGGGGACGATACGTTTGGGTGATGTTATTTCCACCCTTGTCGCCTGTGACAATATGGCTTATGAGAACGCTCTGTTCGATCGTTTGCCGGAGGTTAGGCGTTTTCAAATGAAAGAAGGCAAGTGCTATCTCTATGGAGAGGATGGAGAGACACTTCTTCTCATCCTCATTCGTCAATAGACTAAGACAGACTTTCTCATCATCTTTCTCTTAAATGACGGAGGCTATATCTGACACATTCGGTCAATATAGCCTCCGTCTTTTTGTCGGACACCGATGTGTCCTATCGCTTACAGATGCACGAAAGCATACGGCGGAAAAAAGAGAGGCCGAAGGCTCGCCATCCTATTGGGGTGGGAGCCATTCGGCCTCTCTCTTAGAAATATCTTAGTTTAAGAGTTCCTGCTATTTGATTAGAACTTCACTACCAAGCCCATGTAGCCTGTACGCGGCTGCGTAGGACCATAGATATATCCGCTGTCACGTGCAGCTCCACGATCGAAGTCCTTCTGGAAAGAGTTGAAGATATTGTTCATCCCTACATAGAGTTGAACCTCGGTAGCTTGGAATACGTGGAAGTCATAACCCACTTTCAAGCCCAAATCGAAGAATGCAGGCGTCTTCTTCAGCTCATCAATACGGGGAGCTGTTCCGGTTTCGTCGGTAATCTCAGGATTGTTCTGCATAATATCCAGTTCGGCAGACTTCACACCATATTCGATAGCGTGGGGTACATACATCTGACCGGTATATGCTCCCGTAAGGGCTACGCTCCATGAGTGAGCAGGATTGTAGGCCAAAGTAAAATAACCGTATACGCTGGGGGTACGGGTGATCTGCGTATCCGTCATGGATTCGTTCTTGTATTCCTGTTGTCCATTTGCATTGGCCTCGGTAACAAAAGCTCCGTTGGTATCTTTCACCGTATTCAGACCCCACTCCTGTGCTTCGTCGTATTTGTTGCTGGCCAGGGTAAGACCGGCTTGGAGCTGGAAGGACTTGTATGCGACCTTACCTTCCAGATTGAGACCGAATACTTTGGCTCCGCTACCGTTGATACGCGTGTAGCGTTTGATGCCATCGTGCTGATCAGGCTGCTCCTCGTTGGTGAATACATCCAGCAAACGAGTATAGAAGCCTTCCACAAGGAAGTTGGTCTGGACGTTACCGAAACGATGATACATATCGGCACTCAAACTGAATGCATGAGAAATTTCAGGCTTGAGGTTCGGATCGTTGAATACTTTCTGTGCCTCACCGCCTACAACCCCTACGTGCAAGTCTTCATCGAATACCTGCGGTGCGCGGAACCCTTTTGCATATGTAGCGCGCAGGTTGATGTCCGGATTCACATTGAAACGCAGTGTGGTACGAGGACTCAGAATAATATCCTTGACTTCGCTATGCTTGTCCAAGCGAGCGCCAACAAGGATGCTCCATTTGTCATTTTTCCATTCGTTCTGACCGAACAGGCTGTAGTTGTTGATATTCTGATCCAATTCGGGATAGAGGGGAATGGTATTCCCATTGGCATCCTCGCCGGTCTGCCATGAAAGGATGGGCATCACGTCATTGAGTTCATCACGCGTATATTCGGCTCCAAACAAAAGTTGCGAAGGCATGAGGAGGAATTTGTCCAAGTCGTAGCTGTACTGGATACCGCCCATATATGTCTTGCCTTTGGTCACGCCATAATTATTGCCGTATTGATCCTGAGGGATAGGGTAGCCTTCCGTACCACCGGGGTGGCCATTGACGTCAATCTCTCCGATACCTCCGTAATAGCTCTTGCGATTTACGATCTGTCCGGAAGTATAAGCCTGGAAGTGGTGTTTATAGTTGGAAGAGAAGAGATCGTATTTCAAGTTTCCGCTAAATACGCTATGGTCAGTTTGTTCAGCTACACCCACTACATGAGGAGGCAAATCGATACGATCGCCACCACGGCGGAATTCACTGATCGTGTGAAACTCTCCCGTCAATTTGCTGTAGTCGCTCAAGCGCAAATAAGAATGCGCTCCCAGCGAGCGGGCATCTATTTTACCCAATTCGGAATAACCGTCATTGTTAGCATCCCAATGGTTGCGGTAACGAGCCTGCCCGAATACCATGGCACCGGCACGGTTGTCATCGCTGACGATGGAGGCATTGAAGTTCGTGTTGTTATCCAGCTTGCTAAAACCGGTAAAGCTCAGAGATTCATTGAATGTGAAAGAATTGTGAGAAGGTTCCTTGGTAATGATATTCACCACTCCGGCAATAGCAGAAGAACCGTACAAGGCCGATCCTCCACCACGTACTACCTCCACACGTTCGATCATATTGGCAGGGATCTGCTCCAGACCGTAAACACCGGCAAGGGCACTCATGATGGGACGGCTGTCGATGAGGATCTGTGCATAACGACCATCCAGTCCATTGATACGAACTTGATTGAAACCACAGTTCTGACAGTTGTTCTCTACACGAACTCCCGGCTGGAATGACAAGCCTTGAGCCAGGTTAGAAGCATTGACTTGCGAGAAGACTTTTTCGTTCAATACATTTACCAGAGTAGGAGCAAGACGGCGAAGCGTCAGTTCGCGATTGGCCGAAATCACGACTTCGTCCAGATTGATGGCATCCTCTTCTGCTTCGAAATTCACCTCGATAGTCTTGTCTTTTTCTACGCGGACTACGCGCTCCTGGCTCTTATAGCCCATGCCACGCATAATCAAAGTGATCTCACCCGGACGCAAGTTACGAAGATAGTAGTGCCCGGTTGCATCTGTAGATGTACCAAAGGTAGTGCCTTTGATAGCAATAGTGATACCGACAAGGTGTTCACCCGTCTTGCTGTCTTTGACGTGACCGATGATATTGGCATCGGTCGGGTACTTGAACTCAGCGTCTGTCGCTGCGTTCAGCCCACTGAACGCAATGAGCGCCAGCAGGATAAAAAAGAATTTTTTTCCGATCATGTTTTTATTGTATAAGGTGGGAATAGGTTCCCTAAAGCATTTCTTCCGATTCCGCCCAAAAAAGTAAAGAGGATATCGAATAGAATCTGCTCATCATATAAAAGAGAGGCGACACCCATATTGTTCGCCTCTCTTTGTATTCTTAGTTTATTTTTGGACTCTCTCTTACTTTTTCCCGGGCTTGATCCCGATAAGTTCCATCTCGAACGTCAGGGTAGAGAACGGTTCGATGGTATAGTTACCGGTCTCCCCATAAGCCAGCTCCTGTGGGATTACCACGCGAACTTTCTGACCGACCTTCATGAGTTGGAGCATCTCCGTCCAGCCTTTAATCACACCGGTAACGGCAAATTCGATTCCTTCTTCGTTTTTGTCGAACTCTTTACCATCGACCAGAGTACCCACATACTTGACACGTACAGTATCGGCCAAAGAGGGAGTAGCTCCCGTACCTTCCTGAAGAGTCTTGTATGCCAGACCACTTGTCGTAACAATTACACCATCCTCTTTTTTAAAGGTATCGATGTATTCATTACCCTTTTCGATGTTCTGGCCGAACTGCTTCATATTGTTCTCTCGCTGCTTTTTGGCTTGGATTCGTTGCATGAAAGCCTGTGCATCTGCAGGCTTCAGGGCGATAGATACGGTGTCTTTAAGAAGAGCCGCACGCATGGCTGCATAGAACTTGTCGATATCGATGGAATCATGAGCCAGCTGACGAGCTATATTGGAAGCATAGATAGCTCCCAGATTGTACGAGAAGCGCGTCGTATCGATACCATATTTGAAACCGTCCAAGAAAGCTACCGAATCGATCGGCTGGCCTTGCAAGCGGGACATTTCGAACTGATTGGCAAAATCCTGTCCGTACAAAATACCCATGGACAAGGCTAAGCTATCCTTTTCACTGACAGCGGTAGTGTCAGCATTTTTCTTACAGCCGACGGCTCCTAAAGCCAAGAGGGCTGAGGCGATAATTGCAATTGTTTTTTTCATTTGGAGTTTCCCTTATGTTTTTTATCGTTAGTTTTTCTTATTTGGAGTAGGTTTTGCCGGGACAGGCTTTGCCGGCTTCTCTACGTAAGGCTTGATTTCGAGTAGTTCCACTTCGAAGAAAAGCGTAGAGTTCGGCTTGAGAAGTTCGCCCATGCTGCGTTCGCCATATCCCAGTTCGGTCGGGATAACAAATTCGTACTTGGCACCCTTTTGCATCAGACAAACACCCTCAGTCCATCCCGGAATCACTTGCAGGAGGCTGAACTTTGCCGGCTCGTTGCGAGAATAAGAACTGTCGAATTCTTTCCCTTCAATGTTCTTGCCCACATAATGAACAACGACCGTATCCTGAACCGTCGGGCGAGGTCCTTCCCCTTCCTTCAAGACACGATACAACAAACCGCTTTCGGTAGCCTTAACGCCCGGCTGCTTGCGATATTCTTCCTGATAAGCTTTGCCTGCTGCCAAGTTTTCGGCTTTGAGTCTGTCCTGTACTTCCTTGAAGTATTTCTTGATCATTTCGTCCGCATTTTGGGAAGAGATAGCAGTGCTCTTTCCCATGAGTACTTCTTCGAATGCTCGGAGAATCAGGGCACGATCCAGAGAATCGCCCGGCATCCGTCCGGTATAGTCATTGAAATTTATTGCTCCGCTTATACCGAAAGCGTATGCCACAGAGTCAGCAGAAGTCACGATAGGCTTCACGGTTTGCACCTCATCCTTTTTGGGCGGTTTTTTTGCAAAGGCAGATAATCCGGCCACTAAAAAGGCTAAGCCGGCAATGATCATTACTCTCTTCATAGTGATTTGTCTTCTGATTATTAGTTTATACTCAATAATTCGATTATAAAAATGAGCGTACTACCCGGTTTGATATGTTCGCCGGCACCACGATCTCCATACGCCAGATCGCTCGGTATAGTTACTTTCCACTTGGATCCTACAGGCATTAATTGGAGAATCTCCGTCCAGCCGGCTATAACTCCTCTTAGAGGGAAACTGGCCGGTTCTCCCCTGTCCATAGAGCTATCGAAAACGATACCGTTGATGAGCGTACCGTGATAATGACAGGTTACCGTGTCCGAAAGGGTGGGTTTCGGGCCCTCTCCCTTCTTAATGACTTCGTATTGCAAGCCGCTCGGTAAGGTCGTCACACCTTCCTTGTGTGCATTTATCTTGAGGAATTCTTCTCCGGCCTCTTTGTTCAGTTTGACAGCCTTCTGCTGCAAATCCATGAAATACGCCTCTATTTCGCGCTTGGCCTCGTCATACGAGAGCTGAGGGGCTTTTTCTTCCAGCACATCAGACAGACCTTGCATGAAATCATCCATAACGACGCTGTCGATGCCCGAAGACTTGAAATTATTACCGATGCTCAATCCCAGAGCATAGCTCACTTTATCCATGTAACACTTGCTTAGTTCTTAATATGCGCGCAAAAATATAAATTTTAGACCGATTCCTCATACCGGCACATGGCAATATCTATCTGTGCACACTCCATCGGCAAGGCTTGCCGGTTATTCACAGATTACGGATTGCATCCATATCGACACAGTTCCTGTGGGCAGCTGTTTATTCGGAGCCGGTCGATTGGCCCTGAAGCTGAAAGCGAAAGAATGAAAAATGAAAAACCTGTTTGGGGCTGGTCCCCGAATGTTTTTTTTATTTCCAAGCCATTCGTATCGTATCTGCACACCAATTACATGAATGGCGCGCTTGATTTTAATGCTCTCATTTATAGCTACTTATATTTTCGGAAAAAAGAGCTAAAACGACCCTCAAACTAAACTATATAGTTTGGTTGAACTAAACTATATACTTTGGTCGAACCAAACTATATACTTTGATGAAACCAAACTATATACTTTGGTTTTGCCCTTTGTAAGCTTTACAAAATCATTATCATAACAAGCCTTTCGGAGGAGTCCTTCTCGAGTGTGCGATATGTATAGGCAGGCCCTTCTATTCTAATATATATCGGTAGAATCTTAATGCCTGCTATTTCAGCAGAGATGTTTAGCCTGTGGTCATGATCCATAGGAAAAGAAGAGGGTGTTGCAACTTTTGTCTTGCAACACCCTCTTGGCTTTCGCTGGAAAGGAACAGAGCTTTCCTATATATAAGGAGTCTCAATCATTTGCCGGCTTCGGTGTACGAATCTTGTGTTCCATTTCGAAAGGGATCACCATCGACAGCTCCAAGAAGCCCATATATTCCCCCTTTTCATACCAGGGGATCTGATAGATCAGCTTCTTTCGCCCATTCTTCTCTATCGTATAGACGTGCTTTCGCTCCTGACGCATCATCTCTTCGAGCATGGAGCGAGCCGGTTCGGGATGACAGTCCAATACATTCGAGCCGATCAGCTCCTGACCGGGCTTGAGGTTTACCTGACGGGACTGTTCGTTCATATCGATGATTTTGCCCGTTTTGTCACAGACGGTCACGGCAATATCTGCCTCTTGGAAATACTTCATTTTTCGGATTATGTGATAGGGTTATGTTTTTCGGATTTGTGTCGCTATATCCAGCCAGTTCCGGATCAGTCGTTCTCCGCAATCGGATATAATGCTTTCGGGGTGGAACTGAACACCATAGTGTGGCAGTAGCTTGTGGCGCATGGCCATCAATACGCCGTCGTCATCGCTCCAAGCCGTGGGGATCAGGCAGTCCGGCAAGTCGGTATCCTCCACCACCCAGCTATGGTAACGCCCGACAACGGCATCGTTCGGTACGCCTTTCCAAAAAGGCTCATCCGGCTCGGTCAGCCGTATTGGCGAATCATGCCCGTGGAAAGGATGTTCGATTCGCCGTAGTCGGCCGCCGAAAAACTCTGCCAGAGCCTGATGCCCCAGGCAGACGCCCAAGATGGAGTGTGTGGCCGCTGCGGCTTGGATCAGTTCCATTTGGCCGCAAGCCTCGGAGGGCAATCCCGGTCCGGGGCTTAACAGGATACCTTGATAATCCGACAAATTGCCCCAGGGGATAGCATCTCCTCGGACTACATCGAACCGACAGTTCGGAGCTTCTCGAAGCAATTGTACCAGATTGTAAACGAACGAATCGCGGTTGTCAAGAACTAATACTCGTAACATCGGGGGCAAAGGTATTCATTTGTCCTTGCAGAGACACCCCACGGATAAAGCTTTGGCCGAATGCTCAGGCTCAAAATCCGTTTTTGATTCGATTTATACGGTGTAAACGATGTCCGAATTCTTTTTCGACCCCTTTTTACCGGCTTGGGAAGGGGTGTTTCTCTTTTATAACGCCAGTTTGATCTAAGCGCAAGTTGGAAGTTTGGTCTTTCTGACGATTTCGATATTCAGTTCAGACTTTTTAGGGAGGAAGTTGTACGCAATCAGTCCCGAGATAAGGTTAGTAAGAAAATTCATTAGTATCCCAATTTTGACGGGACACCAATGAGGTATTGAGGTAATTTCTTGATTATTTTCTTGCGTCAAAAATGTATTAGATGTTAATTGATTTTAAGATATGGGTTTAAAAAGTTAATAGACTTATTTTCTCTTGCATCTTGAAATATATTTCTTATATTGCGCAAAACTCAGTTTATGGTTACTTACTGATACCATCATCTGAGGGGAGAGAAAATGGATGAAAACATCCCGAAGGGCTTTTCCTGTTTAGAAAAATGGGTCTCGTTTCGTGTATGGCACGGAAGATGTGCGGGTGTGGTTGATGTCTAACCTAAAATTTAGTATTATGCCTGATCAAGAAAATAAGGAAAAGGCTTTGAGCGCGCTGGTAGATAAACTTTTGCGAATCGTTAAGGATAAGGAGAGCAAAAGTACAGCAGAGAAAAATGAGTGGCGTGCACGTCCTCTCGCTTATGAAACTCTGAAAAATTTGGTTGCTCCGAACTTGAAGGAGAATGAGCGCTTGATGAAGGGAGATTTGCTGTTGGCAAAAGAATGTTTGGAGATGTCTTTGCCGGGGAGTAATCATCTGGGGGTGCTGAAGAGTCTCATGACCTTGCAGAGTGTCGTCAAGCTGTTGAAGCTTTCGGTTCGACGAGAGTTCAGACCGAATGACTCCCTCATCCCCATAAAGGGGATCAGTCGGGTGATGCAGGCGAGACTGCGAGAGAGGCTGAATGTGTATGATGTCTCCACCCTTTTGGAAAGAGGATGCACCTATGAGAGGAGGGTCTCCATGGCCAAGGAGCTTGGTGCCGATATCAAGCTCGTTACCAGCTGGGTGAGGCAGGCCGATCTATGGCGGGTCGACGATATTGGATCGGACTTGGCGTATCTCTTGGTGCAGGCCGGAGTGCGTAATGTCGGGGATTTGGCAAAGGTAGATCCCGAAAAAGCCTATCCTATTCTTTACAATATCAATTCTACTCAGGCGGGCTTTACTTTTCGAGGAAAAGAGGAGCTCGAGAGAGTGATTCGCGATGCGGCCCTGTTGGTGAGATTCTCTCCAAGTACAACCAGTTCCTACAGGAAGTGGGTGCGGGAGTATGAGGGAAACATAAGAAAGATTGCCCCAAGTGTCATCAATGATCCGAAGCCCGCTGATGCTCTGCTCGCCAGACTTCGAGAAGATCTGAGAAGAATAGGCCTACCCCGAATAGTGGGCGACGATCCCACAGCGAAGGGAGATGGCTTCCCTCTCATTCCGGCTCAGGTGGAGGCCGACGGACTCCCACCGGTGTACTTGTTCAAGGATGGAGTTTCTTTGGACGATGATGAGGCAATGATAGAGTTGCAGTCCATATATGACATCCTGAACGAAGCTTTGGGCTTTTTGGATAATATCGAATATACATTGCCTCTACCTCGTACGGCGAGTGGTACCGTGTTCATAAAGAATGCGAATGACTTGGATGAAAACAAGAGAGCCCTGCCCGGGGTAATGGTCGAGATAGATGGTATAGTGAGTCCTGACCAAGACAAGACAGAGGTCAATAAAAAACCTCGATGTTACACCGATGGCAGTGGAAAATTCATAATATCGATGCCTGACAGATATAGTCTCAAGGAGGCTATCACGATCATCGTTTCGGATGGAGCAAAGAAACAGAAGTTCCTGATGACTGCATCGGACTTTATCAACTCTGTGCCAGAGCAAAGAGAGCTCGATGAGTTCCTCGCTCTCGATGCCCTCGGTGACCGTGCAGACAGCTTATCCGAGAGGATAAACTATTTGGAGAAAAAGTGGGCAAGGCTCGATAAAAAGAAAAAAGAGGAGGGTACAACGGAAAGGGTCAAACTCTTGTATGAAGAGGCTCAGAACAAGATAAGCGAAACCTTGAAAGGCAAGGGAGACAACAGAGGTCTCAATGGTGAGCTCGAGGATCTGAAGGCAGAGTACAAGAAGAAGAGAGAGCAGCTGCTGAAGCACGCTCCATCAAGTGACCTGAAGAGTGCTTTCGGACGATTTATGGCATCCGCTTCGATGCTTAATGCAAAGCTTGCTCCGAGCGTCATCGGAGATGAAATCAAAAAAGAAGGAGAGGATGTCAAAAGTGGCGAAGTAAAGGTCAAAAGTGAAGGGTTTGTCGTCATTCAAGAGATCTTCGAAAGACGACGCATGGATATCCCTCGAGCATTGCCGAGCGTAAAGCTCATGGGCGAGGGGAGTGACATCATAAAGTTGCCTACGGATACAGCTCCCTCCAGAGTATTTACCTACAAAATGCTCCAACGCCTCAAAGAACCGGACATATTCCCTGTGCCCTCAGGAGCAGGTAGGAATGGTCGTATTCCTGTGAACAGACCTCTGGACGTAGAGGCGTTCAAGGAGCAGATGTACAAGAATCCTCACGACTATCCTCAGATGTCCACCCTCGGCATAGGCTATACCCTGAATATGCATCAGGCATGGGTGCCGGACGGATTTGCTCTCGGTACATTGTTGTACTCTTTGGTTCTTGCTCCGGGAGAAGAACAACGTCTCATCGTACGCGAAAACAAGCAGAGATACAGTCTTGCGGATATATCGCAAGGTACAGATGCAACACGCTCTCGTTATGCTATGTCTCAGGTGGATGACTCCCATGCCATCTTCCAGTATGCCGTCGATCAGATGTCCAAAGCCGAGTCATCCTCCGGCTATAGTACTTCGACAGGTAATTTTGGTGGAGGTCTTGGTATCGCTGGTGGTTTCCTTCCTTATGTCAGCGCAACTCTGGGGCTATCCGGAGGTTCTTCGCGAGCGAGAGGTCGCAGTTTTTCCTCATCCAGTCAGTCCAATTCTTATAGGGAGGCATCGATGGCGGCCAACAGCTTCCAACACAGTATCAAGAGTGCTTCCGAGAAATTGTCTCAGTCGAGGCGCGTAAGTATCAGTACTGCTACGAGCGATGTGTCTGACTCGGTGGCAACCAAGATCATTGCCAACCACAACCACTCTCACGCGATGACTGTACAGTACTGGGAGGTGATGCGTCGTTACCGTCTGGAGACTTGTATCGACAGTGTGGATCTTGTCCTGTTCGTACCTCTCAGACCGATCAGGTTTTTACCGGAGGGACAGGAGTTGATTTATCCTGTGAATAATATCTCCTCTTTTGGCAGGGAGGAGTTCAAAAGACGATATGCTACAGTGCTGAAGCATGCTGACTCTTTGAGGTACTACCTGCCCTACAAGTATCGGGCCGGGCTGGATCTGATTCAGAAGTATGCGGCTTTGCCTCAGTGGACAATGGAAAAGTTGGGCAGTGCACCATCTGTATTTGAGCTAAATATAAGTGGCAGATTCCTTTCTTGTGATGACCTCAGGGCCTATCTCGTCTTGAAGAATGGTAAGGGGACAGTCGCCGGCACGGTGAGCTATCGAAGGATAGCATTGAAAGACCATTATCAGACCAGTAGGGAGCTGAAACGAGTAATACGGGATATCCGAAATTCAAACACTTTTGAATACGGTGAGAGTGTGGCCAAGATTTCCTTCTTCCTACCTATCGGGGTTGTCAATGAGGATATCTCGCATGTGACCATCCGCTACTCTTGTGAGCCTTTGGAGTATACGCTGTACAAGGATCCGGATGCCAAGACCATGAAAGGAGAGAGTGCTCATAGTGAGTTTAGCAAGATGATGGACAAGTACTGGGATCTGATGAAGGACAATGATAACTCTTCGGGAGACTTGAGAAAGATCGAGTACTACAAGAAAGTCTTGCCTGAAGCATATATCTCCCCCAATGTGGAGATATCTCCGGGAGAGATGAGGAGTCTGGGTGTCCCCGAGATCAGACTGTCCAGTGCATCGGTAGGGTATCAGCTTGTGCTGTCCTCTACATACTTGGATGGAGATGTTTATGTGGGAGTTTCCACAAGTGCTCATACGATGCTCTATACCGAGTTTCGGCAGATAGAGGCCTTGTTGCAGCACCTGGCATCGGAGACTTTGCGTTACTCTCAGATCGTCTGGAGAGGTCTCTCTGATGACGAAAGAGCGATGATGTTGGAACAATATACCGTGAAGATGGACTTCGAAGAGGCTATCCAAAATGCCAGCCTTCCGGAAGACGAAGAAGAGATGATCAAGGGTCTTGATAGGAAGAATATCAATGTTCCACTACTCAACTGTGTCAATGTGAAGAAGCTCCTCGGCTTCTACGGCAATTGTATGTTGCTTCCTTTCACCTTCCCACAGAGCCTGTCAAAGATGTTAGGTTGTACCGCTGCAGATCTTCAAGATGCTATATGCCGATACCACAGCAATAGTTTCCGTGCACCGACGACTACAATCTCTTTGCCTACAGACGGAATGGTGGGTGAAGCGGTGTTGGGAGAAACAAATGTGAGTGAAAAGATCGACCTTACCCGATTCTGGAACTGGCAAGACTCTCCTATCGATAAGATGAACATCGATGAAAAGAGCCTCAACTCCACGGATTACTTGGTGGGTAAAACAACAAAGGACATTACTCCGCTCAACTTGCAAGGACCTACCCCTGCCACCCCGGTCTCTACAGTAGACTTATTGACCGCTCTGGTCAATAAACAGGCTCCAACCTTTGACAATATGACCGGATTAGACCAGCTTAAGGAAATCCTTAATGAGGCAACCAAGAGTGCGGCTACCGGTCGGGACAAGGCTATAGAGGCATCCGAAAATATGGCAAAGGCGGCAATGGATTTTTTCTCAATCGGCAAAAAAGCTGAGGGTGGGAAAGAAGGAGGAGCGCCGACTCCAAAAGAATCCGGAGGTGAAAATAATGGGGGAGCGATAAATAACGTTTTCGTCTATCCGGGAGGAACTTGTGTCACCGGAGAGCCTTCTGTCGCAAAGCCGAAGGAGCCTGATCCCAAAGAGGGGAAGGAGCCTAATCCTAAAAAGGAATGACCTGACTCCTTCAAAGGCCTGAGAAAATAGGGAAAGTGATGCCAATTAGTAGTTATTTGGACTGAACCTTAAAAAGAGATTGATATGCCTGAAAATAAAGTAGATATACAAGCGTTAGTAGCGAAATTGTTAGAACACGAAGTTTCGCCTGAAGTATTGGAAATAAGAAAGATGATACTTCGCAGAATTGCTACAGAAAGCGATATAAGGCCTTCTCGCATTCCTGCACCCATGAATATTACTCAAGTCGGCGGGTACGTTAATCTGCTCATGCAGCTTAACGAGCAAGAAATGCTTCGACAGACTCTATCTGCCATACTCGGACTGCCTATGCAGACGCCGAAAGGGTAAAAACTCGCAGACACAGAGGGTGGACCATTCATGGTTGGTGCTTTGAGAAAACCTTGTGTTTGATCACGGTATGGATCATGATCCGGATTGTCCGACGTGTAAGTGGTCTTTGAATTGTATGCAATGTGAACAGTAATGTGGCGCACTTTTGCTTGGTAGGTATACCGGTGCAGTTTCTGCGATTGGTGCCTGTCAAATTCAATCCTTGAGCAAAAGAGAGGGGATCGATGTCGAACCGAAATGGCCGAAAGTGAGTCCTATCAAAAGCTTTTGAACCCGAACTCGGGAGTAGTTGTATCAGAGAGCAACCATTTGCTCGCAGTCAACAAATCTCGGCGGAAGAGGAGAATGTTTTATAGGATTTTACGAGTAGTCCGGAGTAGGGATGTGACGGAGAGAACCGTTAGATCAAAGGCGAGCGTTTCGGATTGAGCAGATTACAGCAGTAGGTTGCCTGTGTTCCATTTTGTCTCTGTCCATTATAAGTGACGAGAACCAAGTATTCAGACCAGCGTGATGTAGATGAGTTTCCCTAATTGCATGGGGCTAGAGTCGTATTCTAAGGTGTAGGGTACGAGACGGTTGGAGTGGTTTTGAGAACTCCCCCTCTTGGGGGAGATTCGAGAAACCACTCCTTTTTTATGCCGTTTACATGGGTTTGGCATCAAATCTCGGCAATAAATCTACGCCAGATCGATCTAGCGAACATACCATAAAAATAATAAGTAGCTGTAAATCATACCCTTTTGAGACCTTTGCACGGCGAT